>Ga0136633_1000010_pt1 | contig 134132 bp, 128 predicted proteins | sample AntDrymeUQ832206_2_FD_105494 | JGI IMG/M metagenome (GOLD analysis project Ga0136633, IMG submission 105494) | Polar desert sand microbial communities from Dry Valleys, Antarctica - metaG UQ83 (22.06) | ecosystem: Environmental > Terrestrial > Soil > Desert | place: Antarctica: Dry Valley...
CCGCCGCCCTCTCGTTTGTCGCTTGCGCGAAGAGCCTTAGGCGGAGCCTTCGGCCATCTTCGTCGAAACGGTGCCGAAGGTGCTGCTCAGCTGGTTGCCGAGGCCCTGCATGGCGGCAATCGCGGCGACCGCGATGAGCGCGGCGATCAGGCCGTATTCGATGGCGGTGGCGCCCGCTTCGTCGCGGACGAGGTTCTTGAGAAACTTCATTGGTCGTCTCCTGGTTCAGTCTTCGATACCCGGCCCAATCCGCACCCTATTACGGTCTGGGCTTGCGTGAATTACGGTAGGGTAGTTGATAAAATCCTAACCGGTTCACTACTGCGCTTGGGCGTTGCTTTCCTCGAACTTGTCCGCCACGCCGTTCCACATCGAGATCGTTTCGTTCCCGAAGTTTTGGACAGCGGCGACCATCGCGAGGAAGATCAGCGCCAGGATCAGACCGTATTCGACCGCGGTTGCCCCCGAAATGTCGCTGGCAATCCGCTTGATGAGGTTGCGCATCGGCATTTAGTGTTTTTCCGTCGAATACTGCCTGACCTTCGGGTTTCTGCGCCTGCCGGGTTAATAAAGGGTTTCGAGGAGAGCGCCGGTTGGCAAAAAAACCGACAACGATGGCGGTGGTCGCCGCGATGATGAGCGACCGTAGCGGTCGCTGGCTGCTGCAGAAGCGCCCGCCGGGAAAGCGTCATGCGGGCCTGTGGGAGTTCCCCGGCGGCAAGGTCGAGCCCGGCGAATCCCCGCGCGTTGCGCTGGTTCGCGAACTTAACGAGGAATTGACCATAACCGTGTCGCCGCGCGACCTGCGCCGCGTGGCCGGGGCAAGCGCGGCGGCCGGGGAAGGCGAGCGCGGCATTGTCATCACGCTTTACAGCGTCGCGGGTTGGCAAGGCGCACTGGTGGCCGAGCAGGGCTGTGAAATTCGCTGGTTCGCGCCTGCAGAACTGGCCGAAATCCCGCTCGCCCCGCTCGACGTAAAGCTAGCCCGCCTGCTGCTCGCGCGGTGAGGATTGGGATTGCCAAGCGGGGAGCACCTGCCTATGTGCCGCCCTCCGTTGCGCGCCCGTAGCTCAGCTGGATAGAGCATCAGACTACGAATCTGAGGGTCGGACGTTCGAATCGTTCCGGGCGCGCCAACTTTTCAGGCCGTCCTCCGTGAGGAGGGCGGCCTGAGACGTTTCTGGCTTTGGTGTCTTCCGCCTACGCAATCGAAGCGCTTGCGAATTCGCAATCATCGTGCGCTTAACCGACCCGAGCCGACAGCGGAGCAGGACGAGCGTTGAGCAAAAAGAAGTCATCCCGGTCCGCGCCCGAGTTCAACGACAGCTCCGTCGAGCCTGGCGTCTGGCGCTTCGCCATGGCCGATCGCGCGAGCGTGGTGATCGACGCCGAAGACTATTTCGCGCTGATGCAGAAGGCGATGCTCAAGGCGCGCCACCGGGTCATGCTGGTGGGGTGGGATTTCGACACCCGCATCCATCTCGCGGTTGGCCGCCGCTGGTTCAGCCGGCCCTTCCGGCGCAAGCATCCGCGGCGGCTCGGCAGTTTTCTCGTGTGGCTGGCGCGGCATAACGAGGGCTTGGAAATCCGCATTCTCAAGTGGGGGCTGGGTGTGTTCCAGTTCGTCACCCGCGGTTACATGATCGTCGATATTCTGCGAATGGCGTCGTACAAGTCGATCGTGTTCAACTTCGACGGGCACCATCCGGTCGGCTGCTCGCACCACCAGAAGATCGCCGTGCTCGACGACAAGCTGGCGGTGTGCGGCGGGATCGACATGACGATGGACCGCTGGGACACCCGCGAGCACCAGGAGAAGGACCGCCGGCGCCATCGCCCCCACGGCCGCAAATACCGCCCGTGGCACGACGCGACGATGATGATGGAAGGTCAGGCCGCACGCGAGCTCGGCGTGCTCAGCCGCGAACGGTGGGAGCGGGCGGGGGGATCGAAGCTCAACGAAGTCGAAATTCCGCGCGACAGCCTGTGGCCCGAAGATCTGCCGGTTCAGTTCGAGAACGTCGAGATCGGCATCGCCCGCACCCGGGCTGAGTACGACGGCTGCAATGAAGTGCGCGAGATCGAGCAGTTGCTGATCAACCAGATCGCCGCGGCCAAGAAGTTCATTTATTCGGAAAATCAGTATTTTACCGCACCCAAGGTCGCCGAAGCGATTAGCCGGCGACTGCAGGAGCCCAACCCGCCAGAGATCGTACTGGTCCAGCCCGACGCCGCCGATGGCTGGCTCGAGCAGCAGGCGATGGACCACGCGCGCAACTGCTTGCTCCATTCGATCGAGGATATCGACGCCAGCAAGCGCTTCGGCCTGTTCGTGCCCTACACCGGCGAGACCAAGATATACGTCCATGCCAAGCTGACGATCTTCGACGATCAGGTCCTGCGGATCGGCTCGGCCAACTGGAACAATCGCTCGATGGGCCTAGACAGCGAGTGTGATGTGTTCATCGATTGCGCGCGGCCGGCCAACGCTCACGCCTGCGACGCGATCGCGGCGCTGCGGCATTCGCTGCTGGCCGAACATTGCGGGCTGAAGGAGGAAGAAGTCGCGCGGCTGCTGGCGGCCGATCCCTCGATGCTCAATCTGATCGCCCAGCACGGGCAGCGCAACGCGCGCCAATTGCGCCGGTTCATCCCGCCCGAGGTTGGCGAGATCGAGGAGACGCTCGCGGGATCGCAGATGCTCGATCCGGAACATCCGTGCGACATGTTCGAACCGTTTGCCAAGGGCGGTTTGATGAAGCAGGGCAGCCGCGTCAGCCGCGCCTGGGGGCGGGCGAGGAAGGGATTTCGCCGATGAGCAGCCTGGTCGGGCCTGACGAGGACGTCGCTGCGGGCAAGCTGCCGGTGCCGCCCGAGGTGCAGGACGCGATCCGCACGCTGATCCGCTGGACCGGCGATGACCCTTCGCGCGAAGGCCTGCGCGACACGCCCAGCCGCGTCGCGCGGGCGTGGAAGGAATACTGCCTCGGCTACAGCGAGGATCCCTCGGTTCATCTGGCGCGGGTGTTCGAGGAAGTCGGCGGCTACAATGAAATCGTCCTGCTCAAGGACATCCCGTTCCAGAGCCACTGCGAACACCACATGGCGCCGATCATCGGCATGGCGGCGATCGCCTACCTGCCGACCGACCGCGTGGTCGGGATCAGCAAGCTCGCGCGCGTGCTCCACGGCTTCGCGCGGCGGCTGCAGGTGCAGGAACGGCTCACGGCCGAGGTCGCCGACTGCATCTGGGAGCATCTTCAGCCGCAGGGCGTCGCGGTGGTGATCGAGGCTTCGCACAGCTGCATGACCGCCCGGGGGGTGCGTACGCCCGGTGTAGCGATGATCACCAGCCGGATGATGGGCACTTTCCTCGACGACCCCCGCAGCCGCGAGGAAGTCCTCAAGCTGATGGGCTACTGAGCCCCGCGCGCCGGGCGATTATCGCGCAGCACAGCCAGACCGCGAACCCGGCCACCAGATCGATCACGTAGTGGCCGCCCATTGGCACGGTCGAGACGATCACCGCCGCGCTCCAGGCCACTCCGATCGAGCGCAGGCGCGTGTCCCACAGGGCCTGTGTCGCGAGCAACGCGAGCACGGTATGGAACGAAGGGAACGCAACTACACCGCCGAGATCGGCAAGGCGTAGCACGGGATCATCGCCCGCATGAAAATGCGCAAACGCCTGTAACTGGTAAGTCCCAGCGCCTGCGGGCAAGCCTGCGCCCTGCAGGGCGCCCATCTTGAAATGCGCCATGGCCCCGTGCGCGGGCATCGCTATCGACAGCAGGGCGATCGTCTGCATTGCAAAGACGCTGGTTGCAGTGAGTTCCCACGCCTTGCTAATCATCTTGCCGGCGAGCGTCAGAGCGATCAGCAGCACGATCACCACGCCGGATGCGTTGTAGATCGCGGCCAGCATCTCGATCAGCAGCGGCCATTCGGCCATCGCGCGCACGGCCCGGTCGACGTGGAGCCCCAGCGCGGCGTCAATTGCGGCGAGCCGGGCGTCGGCAAGCGGTGCGCCGAGCCGCAGACCGGCGTTGGCGATAATCCCGCACAGCATCAGCGACATAGTGGCTAAAGCCACGATCTGCGCGGCGGCGGCGAGGCGCGGATCGGGCAGCCGCGCCCGGCACCAGGCCGACAGCGCCAGCATCGCCGCGGCCAGCGCAGCGAAGCGGACGAAGCCGCCCGGCTCGATGGTCATGCCCGCCGTCCCGACGATCGCGGCCGCGGCGATTGCGGCCAATGCCAAGGCCGAGACCGACCAGGCTACGACCGGCGCGGGCCGCCAAACGGACGTGACCGCACGCGCCGGCGTGTCGCCGAAATCAAGAACAGCCGCTTGCTCCACGAGCCGACGGACTAGCGGCCAATGGTTGCTATCGGGTGAGCGGCCTGCCCCTTAGCGGAAACCGCCCTAAAGCTGGCCGAGCAGGTGATCCGCGCTCGAGACCGAGAAGTCTCCCGGCGCTTCGACATTGAGTTCCTTCACCACGCCGTCCTCGACGATCATGGAATAGCGCTGGCCGCGCTTGCCGAGGCCGAACCCCGATCCATCCATCGTCAGCCCAACCGCTTCGGCGAAGTCGCCGTTGCCGTCGGCCAGCATGGTGATGTCGTCACTGCCCGACGCCTTGTTCCACGCCCCCATCACGAACGGATCGTTGACCGCGGTGGCGACGATCTCGTCGACGCCCTTGGCCTTGAGTTCGGCGGCCTTGTCGACGTAGCCGGGCAGGTGCCGCGCGGAACAGGTCGGGGTGAACGCGCCGGGGACCGAAAACAGCGCGATCTTCTTGCCGGCGAAATACTCGGCGCTTTGCACCGCTTCGGGGCCGTTCTCGGTCGCCTTTACCAGCTTCACGTCGGGCAGCCTGTCGCCCACTTTGATCGTCATCTGAAAAAATCCTTTCGCCGTTCCGATTATGTGTGCGGGAGATAGCGAGCGAGCGGCGCGGCGCAAGCGGGCGCACCTGCGGGCAGGCTTAATTTCGCTTCACCCTGTACGTTTAATTGCGGGTAAACGGGATGGGCCAGTCTCGCAGGCGGCGGGCAGGGGTATCCGCTGTAACGAAGCGGACGGGGGTGGTGTCCGCAATTGGGGAGACCGGGATCATGAAAATCTATCACAAGTGCGCGGCCACGCTGGCCGCGACAGCGGCGCTGATTCTTGCCGCACCCGCCGCGCATGCCGGGACCGCGGCGGGCGAGGCGGCCAAGCTGCGCCAGCTCGACATCATGCTGATGGTCAGCTCGCTGCGTTGCCGGTTCGGCGACGACAACTTCCAGGCCGATTACACCCGGTTCGCCGACAACCACAGCGCGCGGATGGCGACCGAGTTCAACACGCTCCAGGCCGACTACGCCGCGCACCTGGGTGCGACCGGCGCGAACCGGGCGCTCGACCGGATCAGCGTGGGGATGGCCAACCAGTACGGCCAGGGGCACCCGTGGCTCGGCTGCGGCGAATTGAAGGCAATGACGCAGCACCTGGCGGGCACGACCGACCGTTCGCTCCTGCTAACGGTGGCGGACGATGTGCTCGGCGAGGCTCCGCGGCCGGCGGAGCTGGCGTACAACGAGTAGATGAGCGGGAGGCCAGGGGGCGACATCGGCGGACGCCGTCCCCCAAGCGCAAATCACATATAAAGGAAGCTTTATATTTGCCTTGCGGAAAACTCGGGGCTAGGGCGCGCCCTTTGCCGAGTTCTGGAGTTTCCCGTGGCCACTTCCGCTGACACCCTGACCCGCGACTACGTCGTCGCCGACATTTCGCTGGCCGATTACGGCCGCGCCGAGATCGCCATCGCCGAAACCGAGATGCCGGGCCTGATGGCGCTGCGCGAGGAATACGGCGCGTCGCAGCCGCTGAAGGGCGCGCGGATCACCGGCTCGCTGCACATGACGATCCAGACCGCGGTGCTGATCGAGACGCTGACCGCGCTCGGCGCCGATGTCCGCTGGGCGACCTGCAACATCTTTTCCACCCAGGACCACGCGGCATCGGCAATCGCCGTCAGCGGCGTCCCGGTGTTCGCGATCAAGGGCGAAAGCTTGGCTGATTACTGGGACTATGTCGGCCGCATCTTCGACTGGTCGAAGGGCGATGACGACACCACCTGCAACCTGATCCTCGACGACGGCGGCGACGCCACCATGTTCGCTCTGTGGGGCGCGCGGATCGAAGCGGGCGAAACCATGCCCGAGCCGACCAACGCCGAAGAAATCGAGATGCAGCGCGCGCTCCAGGCATTCGTGAAGGCCAAGCCCGGCTACCTCACCGCCACCGTGAAGGCGATCAAGGGCGTTTCGGAGGAGACAACCACCGGGGTCCACCGGCTGTATCACCTCGCCAAGCAGGGTAAGCTGCCGTTCCCCGCGATCAACGTGAACGACAGCGTGACCAAGTCGAAGTTCGACAACCTCTACGGCTGCAAGGAATCGCTAGTCGACGCGATCCGACGGGCGACCGACGTCATGCTCGCGGGCAAGGTCGCCTGCGTTGCCGGCTTCGGCGATGTCGGCAAGGGCAGCGCCGATTCGCTGCGCAACGGCGGGGCGCGGGTGATGGTCACCGAAATCGATCCTATCTGCGCGTTGCAGGCGGCGATGGAAGGCTTCGAAGTCGTGACGATGGAAGAAGCGGTCAAGCGCTGCGACATCTTCGTCACCACCACCGGCAACGAAGACGTCATCACCGCCGAACACATGAAGGCGATGAAGCCGATGGCGATCGTCAGCAATATCGGCCACTTCGATTCCGAGATCCAGATCAGCGCGCTCGACAATTACGACTGGCAGGAAATCAAGCCGGGCACCGACGTGGTGACCTTCCCCGACGGCAAGAAGATCATCGTGCTCGCCAAGGGCCGGCTGGTGAACCTGGGCTGCGCCACCGGCCACCCCAGCTTCGTGATGAGCTGTTCGTTCACCAACCAGACGCTGGCGCAGATCGAACTGTTCACCAAGAACGGCGATTACGGCAACGAGGTCTATGTCCTGCCCAAGCACCTCGACGAAAAAGTCGCGGCGCTGCATCTCGAAAAGCTTGGTGTGAAGCTGACCACCCTCAGCAAGCGGCAGGCGGATTACATCGGCGTGCCCGTCGAAGGGCCGTACAAGCCCGATCACTATCGGTATTGAGTTGCTGCGAAACGGCAGGTCCGGTCCATATCCGGGTCTGTCGGCATTCTTGATCGACATGGTCCGAATACTGTTGCGTGATCGCTAGCGCGTGATATTCCTTGGGGAATTTCGCGTGGGGGGCGACATGGCGGAGCCGTGGGTCAAGGAATACGGACCAGATGACGCGGCTATCGCCGCGCGCGAGGGGCATCGGTTCGGCGTCACCCTGCCCCAAGCGGGCCGACATCGCTGGATCCTTACCGACATGTTCGACAAGCACGTGGTCCAGGTGCAGGGAAACCCCAGCAACCCGCATCCGCCCGACGGCGGCACCGGAAAGCGATGGCTGCTGCAAGCGATGAGGGAGGGCTCCACCACGCTGGAGTTCGTCACCGAGAAACCCACCAGTTTTGAACCGAACCCGGCCCCTGCGCCGGTCACAATCGACGTCAGCGTTCGGGGATGGTGAGTTCACAGGTGCAGGTTGGCAAGACGATAGGGGAGTGAAACGATGGCTGATCCGACTCTCGACGACTTCGAAGACAAGGACAACAGGAATGAAGTGATCGAGCGGGCGGTAACCGAAGGACCGGCCGCGTTCGTCGAGATCGGTGAAATGATTTCCGCCAACCAGGAGTCCGAGGCGGAAGTCCGCGAAAAGATACAGGAAGCGCCGCCCGAGCAGCGCGACAAGCTGGAGAAGGAAGCCGCTTGGTACGAGAACTCCTGGAATTGGTTTCGCGAACAGCTCGACCGCTCGCGTGAGGCGTACAACCGGGCTGAAGAAGCGCAAAAGGGTGTCGACGACATCCTGCGCAGCGGTGGCACGGGCACCAGTCCGAATGAAGTTTATCACAACATGCGCCAATGGGTCACCAAGGAGCGACTGACCAAGGAGCAGATAGTTCAGCGGTACAACGAGATTGCGGCTCGCGAACGCGGATCGCGATCGCGCGATCCGGCCCTAAAAGCGCTGCGTGACGCCTATTTCAATAAACCTTCGGTCTACAAACCCAACCCCAAGAAGCAAGGCGGTCTTCGCGAGAGCGAATTGATCGACAGCAAGGGCGACGGCGAGCTGCAGGACTTCTACGTCAAGTGCCGCCGATACGCGCAGGCGCGTAGCTGGAAGGACCTGCACGCGGATATCGGCGAACTGTTCGAGCGGATTGAAGTCGACGAGCCGCGGTTTGTGGATCTCCTACGGTTCAAGGCTTACTCAAACTCCCTTTGCGCGCGCTATCGCGACGGCGATCCGGATGGCAAGGAGCTGGCATTCGATCCCCAGCCGCGTTAGGCGCTCGACTTCCGGACCAGTCGCTCGCGCCAATTTTCGGGTCGCAGGCATTGCCACGCCGCCTCCTGCCGCATAGCTGACCGCGCATGCCGCTTTCCCCCACCGCGCTCGCGCTGATCGGCGTCTTGCTGGCCGCCTGGGTGGCGGGCGCGGCGTGGATGATGGTGTCCGCCAGCGCCAAGGCGCGCGGCGCGGAAGGATCGCGCAAGGCCGCCCGGCGCATGGCGCGGATGATCGACGAGGCCCCGGCGATCCCGCTGCTGGTGCGCGTCGACGGGCGGATCGAGGGCAGCGAGCGGCTTGCCGGGTGGCTGGGCCTCGCCAAGCTGCCGCAGTACCTGAGCGATCTTGGCGGCGGGGATGGCGGGAATGGGGGCGGCAAGGGCCTGTCCTCCGGGCAGCTTGCCGAGCTGTCGCACTTCGTCACCCGCACGCAGAAAACCGCCGCGCCATTCCGCATGGCGCTGACCCCGCCGGGTTCGCAGCGCAGCTTGGCGGTGCGCGGTACGCTCGCCGATCCGCAGGTTTCGCCCGGCGGCGCCGCGCTGCTGTGGATTTTCGATTTCTCGGAAAGCGAGAGCGAGCTTTCGCGCCTGCGCGCGGACGCCGGGCGCGCCAAGGGCGATTTTGCGGCGCTGGTCGGGCTGATCGAAGCAGCCCCGATCCCGATGTGGTTCCGTGGACCCGACGCGCGGCTCAAGCTGGTCAACAAGGCCTATGTCGCTTCGGTCGGGGCCGAAAACGCCGAAACCGTGGTCGAGGCGCAGACCGAGCTGATCGAATCGGTCGACGGGCTGACCGCGGCGCAGATCGCCACCCAGGCTGCCGAACAGAAGCGCGCGGTCGAGCGCATCGTCGCCGCCACGGTCGGCGGTCAGCGGCGCTCGATGCGGGTCAGCGACCTGCCGCTCGGCGACGAGGGCGTTGCGGGTTACGCGGTCGATATCGAGGAGATGGAGGAACAGGCGCGGGTGCTGCGCGCCTTCCGCGAGGCCCAGCGCCGTATGCTCGACCAGCTGTCGGTCGGGGTCGCGCAATTTGGACAGGACGGACGGCTGGTGTCCGCCAACCAGCCCTTCCGCCGGGCGTTCGCGATGGGCCCCGGCGCAAGTGACGGGGTCGAGTTCGAGCGTTTCCTGCGCGAAGCGCGCGATGCCGGGCGCACGCCCGAAGTGCGCGACTTTCCCTCGTGGCGGGCCGAGCGCCTGCTGTGGCTGACCTCGGGCCAGCCGGCTGAGGAAGCCTGGCCGCTGTCCGACGGCACTCACCTGCGGATCGTCTCGCAGCCGATGCCCGACGGGGGCCTGGTGCTGATCGCCGAGGACCGCACCGAGAGCCTGGCGCTATCGGCCACCCGCGACACGCTGCTGCGCACCCGCACCGCGACTTTCGACAGCCTGTTCGAAGCGCTCGCGGTGTTCGCGCCCGACGGCCACATGCAGTTGTGGAACCGCCGTTTTGCGACCGCCTGGGGGCTGGAGCCGGAAGCGCTCGACGGACATCCGACGTCGGACGAGCTGGTCGCCAAGATTGCGCCGCTGCTCGACAAGCCCAAGCAAGCCAAGGCGATAGGCGAGATCGTCCGCGGCGCGACGCTCGACCGCAAGCAGGCCGCCGGTCGCGTCACGCTTGCCGACGGGCGCTCGCTCGACATCGCCGGGGTGCCGCTGCCCGACGGTAACGGCCTGCTGACGGTGCTCGACGTGACCGATTCGCAGAAGGCCGAGGACGGGTTGCGCGAACGCAACGAAGCGCTCGAGGCGGCGGACGAGGTCAAGACCCGTTTCCTGGCCAACATGAGCTACGAATTCCGCGTGCCGCTGACCTCAATCGGCGGATTCGCCGAGCTGCTCGAGGCGGGCGTGGCGGGCGATCTTGCCCCGCAGGCGCAGGAATACGTCGCGGCGATCATCGAATCGGTTCAGCGGCTGACCGAGCAGGTGGAGAACGTGCTCGACCTGTCGCAGAGCGAAGCAGGGCTGATGCCGCTGGCGATCGAACGGCTCGAGCTGTTGCCGTTCGTCACTCAGGTCGTGCGCGAGCGCGAGGCGGCGATCATCGGGGCGTGCCTCAGCCTCGACCTGCGCGGCGGCCAAACGGTCAAGGTCGACGCCGATCCGCGCCAGCTCGGCCGGGCGCTGGGGCAGTTGCTCGACAACGCGATCGCCGCGACGGCAAAGGGCGGAAAGGTGCTGGTCGATCTGTCGCGCAAGGCCGATGGCGCGCGCATCGTGGTCTCCGACAATGGCAAAGGCATGGGCCGCGACGAGCTGCGCAGGGCGCTCGAAGGTGTGCGGACCGGCGCCGACGGCCGGCGCGAACGGCGCCAGGGGCTGGGTATCCCGCTCGCCCGCCAGCTGGTCGAGGCCCATGGCGGAACACTCGAAATCGTGTCGCGCAAGGGCGAGGGGACCTTCGCGACGATCGTGCTGCCGTGAGGGTCGAGTTACCCGATCTGGCGGCGATGGAGGCATTCGGCGCGCGCATCGCCAAGCGCGTCCGCCCCGGCGATGTCGTGGCGCTGTCGGGCGGGTTGGGCGCGGGCAAGACCACGCTGGCCCGCGGGATCATCGTCGCGCTGGGGCATCGTGGCGAGGTGCCGTCGCCGACTTTCACCATCCTTGAAACCTACGACACGCTCGATCCGCCGGTGGTCCACGCCGACTTCTACCGACTTGAAAAGCCGGCCGAGGCGGAAGAACTGGGGCTCGACGATTATCGCGACGGCGCGGTGCTGATCGCCGAATGGCCCGCCAACGCCGGCGGCTTCGCGCACGAGCCGGAATGCCTGTCGATCGCGCTGGAAATCGCGGGTAACGGGCGCGCGGCGATTGTCGGGGCGGGGAGCGATTGGCTAGAGCGCCTGCCATGAACGCGCTGCCAGCGGGCCTCCATGCATTTCTCGATTCCGCCGGCTGGTCCGGAGCAGCAGTCGAGCCGCTTGTGGGCGATGCGTCGTTCCGGCGTTACTTCCGCGTGCAACACGCCGGGTGCAATGCGATGCTGATGCACGCCCCGCCCCCGCATGAAGACCCGCAGCCGTTCCTCGACGTCGCCGAATGGTTGACCGCGGCCGGGCAGCGCTCGCCGGCGATTTACGCCGCTGACGCCGCCGAGGGCTGGGTCCTGCTCGAGGATTTCGGCGACGACCGGATGCGCGACTGGCTCGACCTCCATCCCGAGCGCGAGCTCGAAACCTATCGCGCGGCGATCGACGCTCAGGTCGCGCTCCACGGCCGCCCGGCGGGGCCCTTCGCGCCCTATGATATGGCCACTTACCAGCGCGAAGCGGGGCTGCTGGTCGAGTGGTACTGCCCGGCGATGGCGCTGGCGGTCGACGCGGCGGGTTATGCCGCGGCATGGCAGGCGGTGCTCGCCCCGCTGATCACGCGCCAGAGCCCCGGCGTAACCGTGCTGCGCGATTATCATGCCGAGAACATCATGCTGCTGCCGGGCGGCGAGCAGGGCTTGATCGACTTCCAGGACGCGCTCGTCGGGCATCCGGCTTATGATCTCGTCAGCCTGCTGCAGGACGCGCGGCGCGATGTGTCGGTGGAATTGGAACGGGCGATGCTCGACCGCTATATTGCGCAAGCAGAGGCGGGCCCCGAATTTCTCGCCGATTACGCTCGTCTCGGCGCGCAGCGCAACGCCAAGATCGTCGGCATCTTCACCCGGCTCGCCAAGCGCGACGGCAAACCGCGCTACCTCGACCTGATCCCGCGGATCTGGCGGGCGATGGAGCGCGATCTTGCGCATCCCGCGCTGGCGCCGGTGGCGGCATGGTTCGACGCCAATATCCCGCGCCAACTGCGCGACGACTTGGGCGGGACGATCGCTTGACCGCGCTCGCCAGTGACACCGCGATGGTGATGGCCGCGGGGCTGGGCCAGCGAATGCGCCCGCTGACCGCCAGCCAACCCAAGCCGATGGTCCGCGTCGCCGGCAAACCGCTGATCGACCACGCGCTCGACCGGCTGGCCGAGGCCGGCGTCGCCAAGGCGGTGGTCAACGTCCACTACCTGCCCGGCCCGCTCGAAACCCATGTAATGAAGCGCTTGATTCCCGCCGTTACAGTGTCCGACGAGCGCGCGCTGCTGCTCGAAACCGGCGGCGGGATGACCAAGGCGCTCAAGGCCGGGCTGTTGCCCGACCCGTTCTTCTGCCTCAACGCCGACAATATCTGGCTCGACGGCCCGCGCGACGCCTTCACCGATCTGTCCGCCCACTGGGACCCGGCGGCGATGGACGCGCTGCTGCTGGTTGTGCCGCATTCGCGCGCGACGAACTTCCGCGGGGCCGGCGATTTCCACATGGACGGCCTCGGGCGGCTCTCGCGGCGCACGCCGGGACGGGTCGCGCCGTTCATCTACACCGGCATCCAGCTGGTCAGCCACCGCCTGCTGCGCGACGCGCCCGAGGGACCCTTCGGCACGATGACGCTGTGGGAACGCGCGATCGGCGAGGGGCGGCTATACGGCGCGAACTTCACCGGGCGCTGGTTCGAGGTCGGCAACCCGGCCGCGATCAAGCCGACCGAAGCGGCGCTCGCCGGTGGCTGAGCCAGAGCGATGAGCGAGCGCGGGCCGCAAGTCTTCTCGATCGCCGCGCACCGCGGATTCGCCGACGCGCTCGTCGCCGGGCTGATCCCGCGCTACACCGAGGCCGAAGTCGGGCTGGCTCGGCTCACTTTGCTGCTCCCCTCGAGCCGCGCGGCGCGTACGGTGCAGGAGGCATTCGTCCGCGCCTCGGACGGGGGTTTGCTGATGCCGCGCATGGCGGTAGTCGGCGATCTCGATCTCGACGAAATGCTGGGGTTCCTGCTCGACCCGCTCGGCGCGGCGGACATCCCGCCTGCGGTCGAGCCGACGCGCCGGTGGCTGCGGATCGCCGCATTGCTGCCGCAGGCGATGGCCGCGTTGGGCCGTGAGCCGCCGCGCGGCGCCGCGCTGCTCGCGCTGGCGCAGCAGTTCGCCCGCACGATGGACCGCCTGCTGGTCGAGGACATCGCCCCCGACGAGCTGTGGGAAGACCGCGTCGTCAACGCGATGGAGGACCAGGCGGGGCACTGGATCGAGAACACCAGGCTGTTCGCCGCGGTGCAGGGCATGTGGCGTGCCGAACTCGAGGCGACCGGCACGCTCGACGCCGCCGCGCGCCGCAACCGGTTGTTCGCCCATGCGGCCGAGGCGTGGAAGGCGCGCCCCCCGCAAACCCCGATTGTCGCGGCGGGCGTGACCAGCGCCGCGCCCGCGCTCGCCCGTCTGCTGCGGGTGGTGAGCGAGTTGCCGCGCGGCGCGGTGATCCTGCCCGACCTCGACCTGGCGATGCCGCAGGCGGTGTGGGACGAGCTGGGCCCGGCCGGCGCGGCGGACAATCCGGGCGAGCCGCCGTTCGCCGAGGGCGACGCGGTGACGCATCCCCAGTACCACCTCAAGCTGCTGCTCAACCGGATGGGCGTGAACCGCGCCGAAGTGCAACCATGGCACCGCCGCGGCCTGTCCGCCGCTCCGCCCGAGCGCAGCCACGCGATATCCAATGTGTTCCTGCCGCCCGAGGCGAGCAAGGCGTGGGTCGATCTGCCGGCCGAAAAGCGCCGTCTCGCGGGCGTACGGGTGATGGAAACCGCCAATCCCGAGGCCGAGGCGCAGGGAATCGCGCTGCTGATCCGCGAGGCGGTCGCGGTGCCCGAGAAGCGGGTGGCGCTGGTCACGCCCGACCGCGCTCTGGCGCGGCGGGTGGTGCAGCATCTGCGCCGCTGGAACCTGGAGGCCGACGATTCCGCGGGCCGTCCGCTGTCGCTGACCACGGCCGGGCGCCTGGTCCTGCAACTCGCCGCGGCGGCGTCGGAAAGAGCCGCGCCGGTGGCGCTGATCGCCGCGCTCGGCAACCCGCTGGTGCGGCTCGGTCCGCAGCGCGGGGCTTGGCTCGATGATTTGCGCCGGTTCGAGCTCGCGCTCCGCGGGCCGCGCCCCGAGCCTGGTCTCGCCGCGCTTGGGCCGATCGCCGCCAAGGCGCAAGCCGGACTCTGGTGGAGCGAAACCTCGCAAATCCTCGCGCCGCTGCTGGCGGACGACGCGCTACCGCTGGCCGACTGGCTCGACCGGCTTGCGGCGGCCGGCGAGGCGCTGGCGGGCGATGCGGTGTGGAGCCGCGAGGACGGACGCGCGCTGTCGGCCTTCATCGAGGATTTGCGCGGTCATGCGCGCGACGCCGGGACCATGATCGAGGCGGCGGATATCCACGCCGTACTGGCGAACGCAATGGAGGTGGTGGCGGTCCGCCCGCCTTATGGCGGTCACCCGCGCGTGGCGATCTACGGCCTGATCGAATCGCGCATGGCGCGCGCCGACCTGGTGATCGCGGCGGGGCTCAACGAGGGCACATGGCCCGCTCGCCCGGCGACCGATCCGCTGCTCGCGCCGGCGGTGCTGCGTGCGCTCGGCGTGCCGGGGGCGGACTTCCGCATGGGATTGTCGGCGCACGATCTCGCCGCCACGCTGGGAGCGCCGGAAGTCGTGTTGAGCCGCGCGCGGCGCGATGAAGGCGGCCCGGCGATTGCCTCGCGCTTCCTGCTGCGGGTCCAGGCGCTGCTCGGCGAACTGGGCGACAACCATCGTGAGCACCAGACGCCCGAGCTGGCGCGCGCCATCGACAGCGCACCCGAGGCCGCGCCCTACCCGCGCCCCGAGCCGATGCCGAGCGCCGAGCAGCGTAAAGTCTCGCTCAGCGTGACCGGGCTCGATCGGCTGCGCGCCGATCCGTATCAGTTCTACGCTTCGAAGATCCTCGCGCTGTCCGAACTCGACGCGCTCGACGCCGAGCCGAGCCCGGCGTGGCAAGGGAAAGTGGCGCATAAGATTCTCGAAATCTGGCACCAAACCGGTCGCTCCATGTCCGACATCGCGGAAGAGCGGCTGCGCGAGATGCAGGCCCACCCACTCACCCGGGCTCTGTGGCGACCGCGCCTGCTGAAAGCGCTCGAATGGGTTGAAGCGCAGATCGCTGCCGATCCGTCGCGACTCCCGATGTTGTGCGAGAAGGACGGTCGCATAATTCACCGCGACGTGTTGATTCATGGGCGGATCGACCGGCTCGATACGCTGGAGGACGGCAGCTTCGCGGTGGTCGATTACAAGACCGGCAAGCCGCCGACCGGCGCGCAGGTCGAGGCGGGCTATGCACTGCAGCTGGGCACGCTGGGGCTGATGGTTCAGTCCGGGGCGTTCGACGGTGCATGCGGGCTGGCGACCCGTTTCGAATACTGGTCGCTCGGGCGCAGCGACAAGAGCGACACCGGCTTCGGCTACGTCACCACGCCGGTGCTTGAAGGCGCGAAGAAAAAGGGCATCGCCGCGGGCGAGTTCCTGCCACAGGCGCAACGCTATCTCGACGACGCGCTCGACCGGTGGATTCTCGGGAGCCAGCCGTTCACCGCCCGGCTTAATCCCGACGCGCCGGGGTATGCCACCTACGATCAGCTCATGCGGCTCGACGAATGGCTGGGGCGCGGCGAATGAGCGGCACCGTCCACCCGCTGAAAGACAGCCAGGCCGAGGCTGTCGCGCCCGAGCGCAGCGTGTGGCTGTCCGCCTCGGCCGGCACCGGCAAGACCCAGGTGCTGTCGGCGCGGGTCTTGCGGTTGCTGCTGCGGCCGGGGGTCAAGCCATCGCAGATACTTTGCCTGACCTTCACCAAGGCGGGGGCCGCCGAAATGGCCGAGCGGGTCCACGCCGTGCTGGCGCGCTGGGTACGGATGAAGCCCGAGGAGCTCGGCAAGGACTTGCTGGCGATCGGCGCGCCGGTCGACCCGGACACCCAGGCGCGGGCGCGCACGCGCTTTGCCGCGGTGCTCGATTGCCCCGGCGGCGGCTTGCGGATCGATACGATCCACGCGTTCTCGCAATGGTTGCTGGCCGCCTTTCCCGATGAGGCGGGGCTGATGCCCGGCACCCGTCCGATGGAGGACCGCGACCGGGTGCTGCTCCAGCAGCAGGTTCTCGCGGCTATGGTCGCCGATGCGGAAGCTGCCGGCGACCTTGGCGTGCTCGGTCCGCTGGGCATGCTCAGCGAGCGGTTGGGTCCCGACGGAGCGCGCGGCTGGCTGGCGCGCTGCGCCGATGCGCGCGAGGTGTGGCAGGACCCGGGCGGTTGGCGCGCCCCCATGCGCGAGCGCGTGCTGGGCCTGCTCGGCCTGCCGTCCGACGCGGGCGAGGAGAGCCTTGCCGAGCTGTGCGCGGTTGGCGTGTTCGATTGCGATGCGCTGCACCGCGTGCTGGCCGCCAACCAGGCGTGGGGCACGGCCAGCGCCGACAAGTCGATCGCCGCGATGGGCGATTTCCTCGCCGCCAGCGGGATGGGGCGGGTGAGCGCGGCCGGCCCGCTGGAGACAGCGCTGTTCACGCAGAAAGGCGACGTCCGTTCGCTCAAGAGCCTCGAAAAGCTCGACCCCGGCTACGCCAGCCACGCCGCGGGCGTCGCCGCCTCGCTGCTGGCGCTGCGCGAGCGGCAGGCGCTGCTGGCGCTGGCGGGCTTCCTCGCCCCGGCGCTCGAGATCGGGCGCAGGTTCGCCATGGCGTGGGACGAAGCCAAGGCGCGCGAGGGGCTGATCGATTTCGACGACCAGATCCGCCGCGCCGCGCTGCTGCTGACCCGTTCGGACATTGCCGAGTGGATCCGCTACAAACTCGACCGGCGGTTCGATCATATCCTGGTCGACGAGGCGCAGGACACCAATCCGGCGCAATGGGAGATTATCCGCGCGTTGACCGGCGACTTCTTCACCGGCGAGGGCCAGCGCGGAGACGCGCTGCGGACGATCTTCGTGGTCGGCGACTACAAGCAGGCGATCTTCCGCTTCCAGGGCACCAGCCCGGAATATTTCGCCCGGGCGCGAGACTATTACGCCGACCTGATCGACGCGCTGGCGGCGGGCGATGAAAGCCGCGAACTGCGCAAACTCGGCCTCGACCGCAGCTACCGCACCGGCCAGCCCGTGCTCGAATTCGTCGATCGGACGATCGCCGAAATCGGCCCCGCGAATTTCGGGCTCGACACCGTGCCCGAAGCGCATGTCGGCGAAACGCGGCCGGGGCTGGTCACGCTATGGCACCCGGTCGGGCCGCGTGACGAGGATGCCGACGACCCGGACGACACTGCGTCCGACGACTGGCTGTCGGGTCCCGAGCGGGCGATGGCCGACCGCATCGCCGCCCAGGTCAAATACTGGATTGACCACGGTTTCCCGCTGGTGAAGGGCGGGGCGCGCAACGCCGGGCCCGGCGACGTGCTGGTGCTGGTGCGCAAGCGCCGAGAATTGGCCGGGCTGATCGTCGCGCGGCTCCACGCCGCCGGCGTGGCTGTGGCGGGGGTAGACCGGCTGCGATTGGGCGCGCCGCTCGGGGTCAAGGACGTGGTCGCCGCGCTGCGGTTCGCCGCGCAGCCGCTGGACGACCTGAGCCTCGCCAACCTCCTCGTCAGCCCGCTGATCGGCTGGAGCCAGGAGGACCTGCTCGAACACGGCTACCGGCCTGAAAAGATATCGCTGTGGGATCATATCCGCCGCGGTGCGCATCCCCGCCAGATGGAAACCGCGGAGCGGCTGCGCGACCTGCTCCGCCGCGCCGACTTCGAACCACCGCAGGCGCTGCTCCACTGGCTGCTGCTGGGACCGTGGCAGGGGCGCAAGACGCTGGTCGCGCGGCTGGGGCGCGAGGTCAACGATCCGCTCGACGAACTGCTCAATGCCGCCAGCGCCTATGCCGGCACCAGCACCCCGAGCCTGGCCGGCTTCATCGCCTGGTTCGACGCGGGCGAAGGCGAATTGAAGCGCGAGACCGACAGCAGCGGCGGGCTGGTGAGGGTGATGACGGTTCACGGTTCGAAGGGGCTGCAGGCGCCGATCGTCATTCTCGCCGACGCGACCGGCAACCCCGACGCCTCGCCCACGCGCGGGCTGACGCTGACCGAGGATCTGCCGGGCGGCGGAGGGCGCACGGTGCCCTTGCCCGGCCTGCGCAAGGACGAACGGGCCGGTCCTATTCGCGACGCCGAGGCGCTGGCCAAGGCGGCCGAACGCGAGGAGCACTGGCGGCTGCTCTACGTCGCCATGACCCGCGCCGAGGAGGCGCTGTTCGTCGGCGGCGCGCTGGGCAAGCGCGAAGTCCAGCCCGCGCCCGAATCGTGGTTCGCCAGGCTGCAACCGCTATTCGAGAGCGACGAGCTTGCCGACCCGATATGGGGCGCCCGGCAGGAGTGCGGTCAGGGGGCTCCCCCGGTGGCGGCGCAGCCTGGCGCTTCCTCGGATGTAGCGCCCGATCTTCCCGTCTGGGCGACCACTCCGGTCGGCGACGAGCCGCGCCCGCCCCGCCCGCTGGCGCCGTCCTCCGCCGGGTCCGAGCAGGGTGCCGACCCGCCGCTCCCCGCCGATGGGGCGCGGGCCGCGGCTCGGCGCGGCGTGCTGATCCACCGCCTGCTCGAGCGGCTGCCCGACATCCCTTCCGCGGATCGCGCGCGTAAGGCGGAAGAGTGGCTACAGCGCCAGGCCCAGGACCTCGATGCGGACAAGCGCGCGGACATGCTCGCCAGCGCGCTCGCGGTGATCGCAGAGTCGGCGTTCGCGGCGGTGTTCTCGCCCGCCGCGCTGGCCGAAGTGCCGCTGGCCGCGACGGTCGGGGGCCAAGTCATCGCCGGCACCGCCGATCGCCTGCTGGTCGAGCCCGGCAAAGTGACAGTGATCGACTTCAAGACCGCTCGCCGGCCGCCGACCTCGCTGGGCGAGGTGCCCGAGAGCACGCTGCGCCAGATGGCCGCCTACGCCGCCGCGCTCGCCGCGATCTACCCCGGCCGCGCGATCGCCGCCGCGGTGCTCTACACCCAGACGCCTCGCCTGATCGAAATTCCGCCCGAGATGCTCGCCGCGCGCAAGGGTCTCTTGACTACAAGCACGGAAAGCTTTTCGCCTTCACCGGTTGAGTGAACTCCGCGAGTGCCTAGATTGAAGTCCAGACCAGGAGAACAGACATGCCGACCATCGTCGTCACAGACGCCAGCTTCCAGTCCGACGTGCTCGACAGCGACACGCCGGTGCTCGTCGATTTCTGGGCCGAATGGTGCGGCCCGTGCAAGATGATCGCCCCCGCGCTCGAGGAGATTTCGGATGAGCTGGCCGGCAGGGTGACCATCGCCAAGATGGATATCATGGAAAACACCGGCGTTCCCGGCTCGGTCGGCGTGCAGTCGATCCCGCTGATGGTGCTGTTCAAGAACGGCAAACCAGTGGCGCAGAAGCTGGGCGCGGCGCCCAAGATGGCGCTCAAGGGCTGGCTGGAGAGCGAGCTCTAATCGCCGCCGGGTTGGTAGCCCGAGCGGTCGAGCTTTTCGACGAAATCGTTCCATAGCGCAGGCGTCGCGGCGGCAATCATGCCCTTTCGGGTCGAATCCACCCGGTAAGGCGATCCGTCCTGCCGCGCGCAGCGACCGCCCGCTTCGTTGAGGAACAGGCACCCGGCGGCATGGTCCCAAGCCAGCGTACGCTCGTAGATCGCAATGTCGTGCTGGCCAAGCGCCACCAGCGGATATTGCTCCGCCGCACAGCCGGGCGCCTCGACCAGCGCGTAGTGCGTGGCGATCTGCTCCTCGAACAGCATGCGCTGGGCAGGGGCCATGAACTTCGTCATCGCGGCGAGGCGCGGCGGTTCTGCGCCGCTTGCCCGGGCATTGGCCGGTTCGCCATCAATGAACGCCCCTTCATTCCGGCGTGCGCGGCACAGCCGGTCGCGGACCGGGTCGTAGATCCAGCCGGCGATCGTCTCGCCGCGGTCGGCCAGCGCGACCATCGTTGCGAAATGGCCTTCGCCACTGGCGAAGTTACCGGTCCCGTCGATCGGGTCGACGATCCAGCAGGAGCCGGTAAGGTGGTCGAGCACCGCCGGATCGGCGAACGCTGCTTCCTCGCCGACTACCGGAACGCCGGGAGCGAGCCGGGTGAGCGCCCCGGCCAGGAACTCCTCCACCTCGCGGTCGGCGACCGTGACGAGATCGTCCTTGGCCTTTTCGGTGACATCCCCGACGGCCAGATTGCGCCAGCGCGGCATGATCGAGCGCTCCGCCGCGAAGCGCAGCAGGGCGAGCATTTCGTCGTCGAGCGTGCTCATTTTTCTATGAACGATAATCCGCGTTGATCGCGATGTAGCCGTGGGTCAGGTCGCAGGTCCACACGGTCGCTCGGCCTGTGCCGAGGCCCAGATCGATTTCGATGGAAATCTCCTGGCCCTCGAGGTGCGCGGCTACCGGGGCCTCGTCGTAGTCGGCCAGCGGCTGGCCCTCGCGCGCGGCCCAGGTGCCGCCGAAGCCGACCGACAGCTTGTCGCGGTCGGCTGGCTCGCCCGCCTTGCCGATCGCCATCACCACGCGGCCCCAGTTGGCATCCTCGCCCGCGATCGCAGTCTTGACCAGCGGCGAGTTGGCGACCGCCAGGCCGATCTGGCGCGCGCTCTCGTCCGACACCGCGCCGGTGACCGCGATCTCGACGAATTTTTGCGCCCCCTCGCCGTCGCGCACCACCAGATGGGCGAGCTGGCGGCAAACGTCGTGCAGCGCGGCGGCGAAGGCATCGGCGCCTTGGCCGTCGAACGACGCGAGCGGCGCGTTGCCCGCCTTGCCCGTGGCGAACGCGAGCACCGTGTCGCTGGTCGAAGTGTCCGAATCGACGGTGATGCAGTTGAACGTCGTGTCGCTCGCGGAGGTCAGCAGCGCCTGGAGGAATGCCGGATCGACCGCCGCGTCGGTGAACACGTATCCGAGCATGGTCGCCATGTCGGGCGCGATCATCCCGCTGCCCTTGACGATACCGACCAGCGTTACCTTTGTGCCGCCTAGCATTGCGCTGGCCACAGCACCCTTGGAAAAAGTGTCCGTAGTTCCAATGGTTGCGGCGGCTTCCTCCCACGAGCACTCAGGTGCCTTAAACACCGCATCGAGCCCCGCGCGCGCCTTGTCCTGCGGCAGCGGCACACCGATCACGCCGGTCGAGGAGACGAATACTTCGCTCGGCGCGCAGTCCAGGTGCTGGGCGACCTGCGCCATGATCGCCTCGACCGCATCGCGCCCGCGATAGCCGGTGAAGGCGTTGGAATTGCCGGCGTTGACCACCAACGCGCGCGCCTTTCCGAGCCGCACCTGTTCGCGGCCCAGTTCGACCTCGCTCGAGCAGCAGACGTTTTTCGTAAACACGCCGGCGACCGTGGTGCCGTCGTCCAATTCGACGAAGGTCAGGTCGCAGCGGCCCCAGTCCTTGTACCCGGCGCGCGCGACGCGCGGCGTCGCCCCGGCTACGGGAGGCATATCCGGAAATGGGCGGGCCAGCGGCGAACGTTCAAGGTCCATTCACGGGCACCTAGGAAGTGTGGGGGTGCAGGTAAACGCGAATTTGCCGGGGGTGGACGTGATGCAAGCCAGGGCCTATCTGAGCCGCCTCATGCTGCGTCGCATCCTCGCCTGCCTTGCGCTCATTACCGGGCTTGCCGCCATCGGCACCCCGGCTGATGTGCGCGCGACGACCGCGGCCAGCCAGCAGGTCGAAACCTGCAGCATCGCCGCCACCCAGGCCCAGCAGCTACCCGGCGCGGTATCGCAGCAGCGCGAGGCGCTGTCGGGTCGCCGGGTGCGGGCCGACAAGTGCCGTCCGCGCCGCTCGGTGCAGATCTACATCCCGACGATTCAGTGGGGCCCCGACCGCGCGCTAGAGTAGCGCCGGGCAGACGATATCCCGCGTTTGCGTGGCCGCCGGGGGTTAACCGCCCTCGCGGCCTCCTGCCCGTTTCTCTTGCCGCAAGGCCGCCCCCATGATTCAGAATCTCGCCAAGGCCCTCTTCGGGTCTTCCAACGACCGTTACGTCAAGTCGCTCGACAAGATCGTGCGGCAGATCAACGCGCTCGAGCCGCAGATCCAGGCATTGAGCGACGACGAACTCGCCGCGCAGACCGCCAAGTTCCGCGATCTCCTCGCCGGCGGCGGTACGCTCGACGATATCCTGCCCGAGGCGTTCGCCACCGTGCGCGAGGCCTCGGTCCGCGTGCTCGGCATGCGCCATTTCGATGTGCAGATGGTCGGAGGCATCGTGCTTCACCGCGGCGAGATCGCCGAGATGCGCACCGGTGAGGGCAAGACCCTGGTCGCCACGCTGGCGACGTACCTCAACGCGATCGAGGGCAAGGGCGTCCACGTCGTCACCGTCAACGACTACCTCGCCCGCCGCGATGCCGACTGGATGGGCCGCATCCACACGTTGCTCGGCCTGACCGTCGGCGTGATCGTGCCCAATCTGGGCGAGGCCGAGCGGCGCGAAGCCTATTTCAGCGACGTCACCTACGGCACCAACAACGAATTCGGCTTCGATTACCTGCGCGACAACATGAAGCACGAACGCGCGCAAATGGTGCAACGAGCTTTCAACTTCGGGATCGTCGACGAGGTCGATTCGATCCTCATCGACGAGGCGCGCACCCCGCTGATCATCTCGGGCCCGACCGACGACAAGAGCGAACTCTACGTCTCGATCGACGCGATCGTGAAGGGCATCGATGAAAGCTTCTACGAAGCCGACGAGAAATCCAAGAGCATCAGCTGGACCGAGGAAGGCGCCGAGAAGATCGAGGAATTGCTGGCCGACACCGGCCTGCTCGTCGGTCCCAACCTCTACGATGTCGAAAACACCCAGGTCGTGCATCACCTCGCCGAGGCGCTGCGCGCGAACAAGATGTTCAAGCGCGACATCGACTACATCGTCAAGGACGGCAAAATCGTCATCATCGACGAATTCACCGGCCGCATGATGGACGGGCGGCGCTGGTCCAATGGCCTGCACCAGGCCGTCGAGGCCAAGGAAGGGGTCAAGATCGAGCCTGAGAACCAGACGATGGCCTCGATCACCTTTCAGAACTACTTCCGCATGTACCCCAAGCTGTCGGGCATGACCGGCACCGCGGCGACCGAGGCGGCCGAATTCTGGGACATCTACAAGATGAACGTGGTCGAGATCCCGACCAACGTGCCGGTCCTGCGGATCGACGAGGAAGACGAGTTCTACAAGAACACCGCCGACAAGTTCCAGGCGATCGCCAAGGCCATCGCCGAAAAGAGCCAGATCGGCCAGCCGGTGTTGGTCGGCACGGTCTCGATCGAGAAATCCGAGCTGCTCAGCGAATACCTCGAGAAGGAGGGCGTCCAGCACTCGGTGCTCAACGCGCGGTTCCACGAGATGGAGGCGCACATCGTCGCCCAGGCGGGCCGATTGGGGGCGGTGACCATCGCCACCAACATGGCCGGGCGCGGAACCGACATTCAGCTCGGCGGCAACGTCGAATTCCGCATCGAGGACGAGCTCAAGGACCTGACCGACGGACCCGAGCGCGATGCCGCGGTTCAGCGCATCCGCGACGAGGTCGCCGCTGATCGCGCCAAGGTTCTCGAAGCCGGCGGGCTATTCGTGCTCGCCACCGAGCGGCACGAATCGCGGCGCATCGACAACCAGCTACGCGGCCGCTCGGGCCGCCAGGGCGATCCCGGCCTCAGCCGCTTCTACTTGTGCCTGGAAGACGATCTGCTGCGCATCTTCGGGCCCGACACGCTGTTTTCCCGCATGATGAACTCCAACCTGGCGGATGGCGAGGCGATCGGCAGCCGCTGGCTGTCCAAGGCGATCGAGACCGCGCAGAAGAAGGTCGAGGCGCGCAACTACGACATCCGCAAGCAGGTCGTGGAATACGACGACGTGATGAACGACCAGCGCAAGGTCATCTACGAGCAGCGCGCCGACATCATGGACGCCGACGCGGTCGACGACGTGGTCGTCGACATGCGCCACGACACCGTCAACACGCTGGTCGGCGAGGCCTGCCCGCCGGGGTCCTACCCCGAGCAGTGGGACGTTGCCGGGCTCAAGCAGCGGGTTACCGACGTGCTCGGCATCGAGCCGCCGCTCGACGAGTGGATGACCGAGGACCAGCTCGAGCCCGAGATGCTCGAGGAACGCATCCGCTCGCTGAGCGACGAGGTCATGGAGCGCAAGATCGCCGATGCCGATCCCGACATGTGGAAGCGGCTCGAAAAGCAGATTCTGCTCGAACGGCTCGATAACCACTGGAAGGAACACCTCGCCACGCTCGACGCGCTGCGCCAGGTGATCTTCCTGCGCGCCTACGCTCAGAAGCAGCCGATCAACGAGTACAAGCGCGAGGCGTTCATGCTGTTCGAGCGCATGCTCGACACCCTGCGCGAGGACATCACTTCGATCCTCATGCGCAGCGAGTTCCGCTTCGCGATGCCGCAGGCGTCGCTGTCGCTGCCCGACCTCCCCGACTTCCTCACCGGGCACATCGCGCCATTGCTCGGGATCGACGATTCGGACGACGGCGACGGCTCGGACGCACGGGCGGAGCTGTTCGGCTCGCTCGCCGGGTCACCGATGGCCGGGACGGGTCCGGGCGGGGCTGCGGATAATCCCTGGGCCGGAACGGATATCAGCCGCAACGCGCCGTGCCCTTGCGGTTCGGGCAACAAGTACAAGCACTGCCACGGTGCGGTCGGCGCGCGGGCCGCGGTCTAGGGCAAGCAGGGGCTAGCGGGGAACGCGCCGAGTGATCGGGCTCGCCGCCGCCTTCGCGCTGACCGCGCTGCTCTACGCCTCGGTGGGGTTCGGCGGGGGATCCACCTACAGCGCGTTGCTGGCGCTGGCGGGGTTCGATTACCGGCTGCTGCCGATCGTTTCGCTGGCGTGCAACGTCGTGGTGGTCGCGGGCAGCTCGGTCCGCTTCGCGCGCGCCGGCCTCACTCCTTGGCGCGGCGCGGCCGTGCTGACCGCGATCGCCGCCCCGGCCGCGTTTCTCGGCGGGCTGACGCCAATCAAGGAGACCGCGTTCCTCGCCTTGCTCGGGGGCAGCCTGGTGCTGACCGGGCTGACGCTGCTGCTGCCCGCCACCGCGACGCGCAAAGGCCAGCCGGGAATGGCCGCGCGCTGGATGCCGCTCGCCGCCGCGCCGATCGGCTATCTGGCGGGGCTGGTCGGGATCGGCGGCGGCATTTTCCTCGCCCCGCTGCTGCATCTCACCAAGTGGAATTCGGCGCGCGCGATCGCGGCGACGGCGGCGCTGTTCATCCTGGTCAATTCGCTGTTCGGGCTTGCCGGCCAGGTGCTCAAGAATGGGCCCGACCGGTTGGGGGAGGCGGTTGCCATCGGCCTGCCGTTGCTGATCGCGGTGGTGATCGGGGGTCAGATCGGCAGCCTGATGGCGGTGCGCTTCCTCCCGCAATCGGCCATCCGCTGGCTCACCGCCGCGCTGACGATCTACGTCGGCGCGCGGCTGCTGTGGGGCGGTTGACGGAAAGTGGCTCCTCGAGTTGGATTCGAACCAACGACCAAGTGATTAACAGTCACCTACTCTACCGCTGAGCTATCGAGGAGCAGCCGGTTCGGCAGGAGCGCGCCTATATGGGCGGCTCCAGGATTTGGCAACCCTCGCGGGATCAGGTCGCGAATTGTTCGGCGACGATGCGCTCGTCGAGCGCGTGGCCCGGATCGAACAGCAGCGTGAGCTGGCTTTCGCGCGCGATTTCGAGGTTCACTTCGGCGACATCGCGGAACTCCTTCTGGTCGGCCACCACCGAGACCGGGCGCTTGGCCGCATCGTTGACGCGGAAGGTGATCCGGCTGCGTTCCGGGAGGACCGCGCCCGACCAGCGGCGCGGGCGGAACGGGCTGATCGGGGTCAGCGCGAGAAGCTGCGAATCGAGCGGCAGGATCGGGCCGTTGGCCGACAGGTTGTACGCGGTCGAACCCGCCGGGGTCGCCACCAGTACCCCATCGCAGACCAGCTCCTTGAGCCGGGTCTTGCCATTGAGGATCACTTCGATCTTGGCGGTCTGGCGGGTTTCGCGCAGCAGCGAGACCTCGTTGATCGCGCAGGCGATATACCGCTCGCCCTTCTGGCCGATCGCCTCCATCCGCAGCGGCGCGATGCCGAAGGCGCGAGCCTTGTGCAGTCGCTCGCCCAGCTTGGCCGGGCTGCGATAGCGGTTCATGAGGAAGCCGACCGTGCCGCAGTTCATCCCGTAGGCGGGGATCACGCGCCCCTTGTCGAGCATCCGGTGAAGCGTGTGGAGCATGAACCCGTCGCCGCCGAGCACCACCACCGCCTCGGCCCGGTCGAGCGCGACAAAATCGATATGGGCGCGCAGTTCGCCCGCCGCCTCTTGCGCGCGGTCGGTGCGCGAAGCGAGCAGCGCCAGCCGCTTGACGTCGATGGGGCTGCTCACCGTCTGCCTTTCGCCGATCGCTCGATTTACCAACGCTAGGGGCCGGTGTCCCATTTGGCAACGCAGGCCGCGCGGTTGCAGTACCGGGCGTGGACCTGCGCTAGGGCGGCGCTACATGGCGACAATGCCCCAATCCACCGACAGTCCCCGCGACGCGCTGACCGGCCTGGCCGACGCCCGCGCGGTCGAGCGCTGCCTGGATCGTTGGCGGGCCGACATGCCGGGTGACGCCCGCGCGGCGCCGGTCCATGCGATGCTGATCGGCTTCGGCCGGTTCGACGCGGTCAATCTGGCTTATGGTGAGGCCGCCGGCGACGGCGCGCTGGTCGAGGTAGCCCGGCGGATATTGCACCTCGCGACCGACGAACTGGCGGGCGGCGAATGGATCGCCGGCCGTGTGGGCGGGGGCAAGTTCGCGCTGGCCGCGCGCGAACCGCTCAGCCGCGAGCGCTGGCAGTGGCTGGGCGAGGCGCTCGGCGAAGCGCTTTCGGCTCCGATCGCCGCGCTCGACGGGGCGGGCACGGTGCGTCTGTGGCCGCGCCTGGCGCTGGTCCGGGTGCTCCCCGGCGAACGCGCCGGTCACGTGTTCGACCAACTCGCGGGAACGCTGGCCAAGGCCCACGACCGCCCGGGCGAACGGCTGCTGTGGGCCGACCGGGTGCACGCCCCAGCGGGCATCCGCACGGCGGAACTCGAGGCGGATCTGCTCGCGGCGCTCGACCGCGACGAGATCGAGATCGCTTTCCAGCCGCAGTATGCGCTGGCGAGCGACGCGCTGGTCGGCGCCGAGGCGCTGGCGCGCTGGCGGCACCCGCGCGTGGGGGCCATCGGCGCGGGCACGCTGTTCGCCATCGCCGAGCGCGCCGACCACGTCGCGCACCTTTCCCGCCACATCGCGGAGCGCGCGCTGGCGGCGGCGAGCGAGTGGCCCGACGGGCTGCGCCTGTCGCTCAACGTGACCCCCTCGGACCTGGCGGCGAGCGGGTTCGCCCGCGAATTCATGCGCTTGCTCGAAAGCAGCGGCTTTGCGCCAGAACGGCTGACGCTGGAGATCACCGAGCAGGTCCTGCTGGGCGATCTGGAACGCTCGGCCAAAGTGCTCGACGATCTCAAGCGCGTCGGCATCGGCATCGCGCTCGACGATTTCGGCGGGGGTTTCTGCAACTTCCGCTATCTGAAACTGCTGCCGCTCGACACGCTCAAGCTCGACCGCTCGATGATCGAGGGGATCGAGCGCGACGACCGTGACCGGGCGGTGCTGCGGGCGATCGTGGCGCTGGCGCGGGCGCTCGACCTGTCGGTCGTCGCCGAGGGGATCGAGACCGAGGAGCAGCGCGCGATCGCCGCGGACGAGGGCTGCTCGACCTACCAGGGGTTTCTGCGTTCGAAACCGCTGGCGGCGTACGATTTCCTGCGCCTCGCGCGCGCCTGAGCTTCGGGCGAGCGTTGTTGGCAAGCCGCCGCGCGCGGCGTGACGCGTCGCGGCGCATCGGCTAGGGACTCGCAGCAATGCTGACGCGCCTCGCCATCCGCAACATCGTGCTGATCGAGACGCTCGATCTTGAGTTTGGCGGCGGGCTGGGTGTGCTCACCGGCGAGACCGGGGCAGGCAAATCGATCCTGCTCGACGCGCTCGGGCTGATCCTGGGCAATCGCGCGGACAACGGGCTGGTGCGCGCCGGCGAAGACCGGGCGAGCGTTACCGCGACATTCGAGTTTTCCGCATTGCCGGCCGCCGTGGCCGACGCGCTCGGTGAGGCGGAGGTCGAACTCGAGCCCGGCGAGCCGCTGATCCTCAAGCGCACGCTACGCGCCGACGGCGGCAGCAAGGCGTTCGTCAACGATCAGCCGGTGGGTGTCGCCCTGCTGCGCGAGATAGCGCCGGCGCTGGTCGAGCTGCACGGCCAGCACGACGATCGCGGGCTGGTCAATCCGCGCGGCCACCGCGTGCTGCTCGATCGGTTCGCGGGCAGCGAAGCGGCGGGGGTGGCGGCGGCCTGGACCGCGTGGCGCGCCGCCGAAGACGGTCTCGCCGCCGCGCGCCGGCAGGTCGAAGCCGCGCAGGCGGACCAGGATCTTTTGCTCGCGCATCTCGCCGAGCTGACCGCGCTTGAGCCGCAGTCTGGGGAAGAGGCGCGCCTCGCCCAAGCGCGCGCGTGGATGCAGAAGGGCGAGCGCCTGTCGGGCGATCTGGAGGAACTGCGGCAGGTCTGGGAAGGATCCGATTCGCCGCTCGCGGCGATGCGCGTCGCGGCCCGGCGGCTCGACCGGATTGCCGCCGAGCATCCATTGCTCGTCGAGGCGCTCTCGGCGCTAGACCGCGCGGTGATCGAGGCGGGCGAGGCGGAGGACAAGCTGTCCGAAGCGGCGAACTCGCTGGTGCACGATCCGCTGGCGCTCGATCGCGCCGAAACCCGCCTGTTCGACCTGCGCGCCATCGCCCGCAAGCACCGCTGCGAGGTCGATGAACTGCCTGACAAGACCCGCGAGTTCCGCAGCCAGCTCGACGCGATCGAAGGCGGCGAGGCGCAGCTCGATGCGCTCGCCGCGGCCGCCAAAGCCGCCGGGGAGAGTTATCGCGGGCAGGCGCGCGCGCTGCGCCTGCTGCGCACCGCGGCGGCGGAACGGCTCGACGCGGCGGTCGCGGGCGAACTGGCCCCGCTGAAGCTCGATGCGGCGAGGTTCCGCACCGCCGTCTCCGAACTGCCCGAAGACCGCTGGGGCGCGCACGGGATCGACGCGGTCGAATTCCTGATATCGACCAATCCCGGCGCCGATTTCGCCCCGCTCACCAAGATCGCCAGTGGCGGCGAGCTCAGCCGCTTCATCCTCGCGCTCAAGGTCGCGCTGGCGGAGAAGGGCGGGGCGGCAACGATGATCTTCGACGAAATCGACCGCGGCGTCGGCGGCGCCGTGGCCAGCGCAATCGGCGAGCGGCTCGCGCGCCTGGCCGGCCAGGAAGCGGGCGAGGGCGGGCAGGTTCTGGTGGTCACCCATTCGCCGCAGGTCGCCGCGCGCGGGCGCACGCACTACGTCATCCACAAGACCAGCGAGGGCACCGTCACGCGCACCTCGGTCAACCTGCTCGATACGGCGGCGCGGCAGGAGGAAATCGCCCGGATGCTCTCGGGCGCCGAAGTCACGCCCGAAGCGCGCGCGCAGGCCGACCGGCTGCTGGAGGGGGTATGAGCGCGCATCCGCTCGACCGCCCGGTTTGGAACGCCCTGACCGGACCACAATCGATTCTCGCCACCCGGCGCGGCGCGGCGGCGCGGATCGATCCCGAGATCGGTCTCTTTGCTGCAATGGCCGAGGCCGGTTCCGCAGGAGAAGACCTTGCGGCGCTGACTCTCGCGACAGGCAGACAAAGCTGGCTGCTCGAATCCGGACCGGTCGAACCGCCGGCCGGCCTCGCCCGGGTACGGACCGCGCCGTTGACCCAGATGATCGCGGGTGATCCCGTGCTGGATGCCGGCGATGAAGACATCGTCGCGCTCGGCGATGCCGACGCAGCCGAAATGTTCGCTCTGGCGCGCGCGACCGAGCCGGGGCCGTGGGAAAGCGGCACGCATCGGTATGGCGGTTACTGCGGCATTCGGGGGGAGGACGGCAGGCTGGTGGCGATGGCCGGCACGCGGCTGCGGCCGTCAGAGCGACTTGCCGAAGTGAGCGGGGTTTGCACCGATCCTGGCGCGCGCGGGAAGGGTCATGCCCGCCGCCTGATGATCCGCGTCATGCGCGACATGGCCCAGCGCGGCGAAACGCCGTTTCTGCATTGCTGGAGTAGCAACCAGGCGGCGATCGCGCTTTACCGGAGGCTGGGGTTCGAAACTCGGCGCGAACTCATCGTCTCGGTGTTCGAGGCTTCATGAGGAGGTTTATCCGTGAGCGCGTTTTCTCAGCCGCACTCAGCGCGGTCTTCCTGGCGGGTTGCACCTTGAGCCGCGAACCCGAAACGCCGCCTCGCGCGCCGCTCGGCATGTACGGCACCGACGCGCAGCTCGCCCCGACCAAGCCGACCGCGGTGCTCCGCTACGCCGAGCACCCGCGCGGCCTCGCCGAACTCAGGATTCCCGAAGGCAAGGGGCCGTTTGCGCTCGCGGTCATCTTCCACGGCGGGTGCTTCAAGACCGGCATCGCGGACCAGGCCTACATGGCGCCGCTGGCGACGCGCTGGCAGCAAATGGGTATCGCCACGCTCAACGTGGATTACCGTGAAGCGGGGGACGAAGGTGGCTGGCCCGGCTCGTTCCACGACTGGCAGCAGGCCGTGGACCTGATCGACAGAGTCGGCAAAGACCACCCGATCGATCGAGAACGGGTGACGCTGGTCGGGCATTCGGCGGGCGGTTTGCCGGCGCTGTGGCTGGCGACCCCCCAGGGCGGAAGCGGTCCCATCGGCCCGCGCATTCCGCGAACGGCGCGGGCGGCGATCGTGCTCGACGGGCCGGGAAACCTTGGCCATGAGCAACCGGCGTTCGACGCGCTGTGCCAGTTCTCTGCCGTATCGCCGTTCATGGGCGGCGCGCCGGCCGACCAGGCCGAACGCTATGCCGCCATCGCCCCGCGCCCCAAGCTGGAGGAGGTGCTATTCGTCCAGGCCAAGCTGCCGGCCCCACCCGCGCCGTCGCTCGAAGACATCGTCGCCAACGGCGCGCGCGTGTCGGTGCGGGAGAACCCAGGCGCCAGCCACTTCGCGGTAATCACTCCGGGCAATGCCGTTTACGAGGTCAACGAGCCGGCGATGCTGCGCGTACTGAGGGGCGAATGAGCGCTCCGGCCGAAGCCGAGGCCGCCAACGAGCTGATGCGGCTCGCCAAGGGACTCGCGCGCCACAACCGGCTGTACCATGCCGAGGACACCCCCGAGATCACGGACGCGGAGTACGACGCGCTCGTGCGCCGCAACGCCGAGCTCGAAGCAGCGTTTCCGCATCTGGTCCGGCCAGATTCGCCCTCGCGGCGCGTCGGCCACGAGATCGCCGCTTCGCCGCTGTCGAAGGTGCGGCACGAGGCGCGGATGATGAGCCTCGATAACGCCTTCGCCGACGCGGAAGTGGCCGAGTTCGTCGCGCGGGTGCAGCGGTTCCTCAACCTCGGGGCCGATGCGCCGCTGGCATTTACCGCCGAGGACAAGATCGACGGGCTGTCGTGCTCGCTGCGCTACGAGCAGGGACGGCTGGTGCGCGCCGCGACGCGCGGCGACGGCGAGGTGGGCGAGGACGTGACCGCCAACGTCGCGCATATCGCCGACATCCCGCAAATGCTGCACGGGGAAGCGCCAGCGGTGTTCGAGGTGCGCGGCGAAGTCTACATGGCGAAACAGGACTTTGCCGCGCTCAATGCTGCGCAGCATGAAGCCGGAGGAAAGATCTTCGCCACGCCGCGCAACGCCGCGGCCGGATCGTTGCGACAGAAGGACGCCAGCGTCACCGAGCAGCGCAAACTGCGCTTTCTCGCACATGGCTGGGGGGCGGCGAGCGAAGTGCCGGAAGCGAGCCAGCACGCGATGATGAAGCGGATCGCAGGGTGGGGCGTGCCGGTCAGCCCCGACCTCGTGTTGTGCGCGACGCAGGACGAAATGCTACGGCACTACCGCGCCATCGGGGAGCGCCGCGCCGGCCTGCCGTACGACATCGACGGCGTGGTCTACAAAATTGACGACCTTGTGCTGCAAGCGCGGCTCGGATCGGTCGGCAAGGCGCCGCGCTGGGCGCTGGCGCACAAGTTTCCCGCCGAGCGTGCGGAAACCACGCTCGAGACGATCGATATCCAGGTCGGCCGGACTGGCAAGTTGACCCCGGTCGGCCGCCTTTCGGGCGTGCTCGTCGGCGGGGTGACGGTGTATAACGTCACGCTCCACAACCGCGACGAGATCGCCCGGCTCGCCTTACGCGAAGGCGACCGGATCGTCATCCAGCGCGCCGGCGACGTGATCCCGCAGGTGGTCGACAACCTGACCCGCGATGCGTCGCGCGCGCCGTATGTCTTTCCCGACCACTGTCCGGTCTGCGGCAGCGAGGCGGTCGCCGAGGAAGGCGAGGTCGACGTGCGCTGCACCGGCGGCCTGGTGTGCCGCGCGCAGCAATTCGAGCGGCTGCGCCACTTCGTGAGCCGCGGCGCGCTCGACATCGAAGGGCTGGGTGAAAAATCCATCGCCGAATTCATGGAACTCGGCTGGCTTGACCGGGGTCCGGGGGATATTTTCCGGCTGGGCAGCCATCGAGCCGAGCTGCTCGGGCGCGAGGGATGGCAGGACAAGTCGGTCGATAACCTGCTCGCCGCGATCGAAGCGAAGCGCGAACCCGGCGCTGCTCGGATGCTGTTCGGGCTCGGCATCCGCCACGTCGGCGCGGTCACCGCGCGTGACCTGATGCGGCATTTTCACGATCTGGGCCAACTGAGAGCCGCCGCTGAACGTGCGCAGTCTGGAGACCCCGATGCGCTGGCCGAGTTGACCGCGGTCGAAGGGGTTGGCCCGGCGGTGGTCGAGGCGCTCGGGGATTTCTTCCACGAAGCGCACAACCGCACGGTGTGGGATGACCTGCTGAGCGAAGTCTCACCGCCGCGCTACGAGGTCGAAACCCGCGCTAGCGCGGTCAGCGGCAAGACCGTGGTGTTCACCGGCAAACTGGAAACGATGAGCCGCGATGAGGCCAAGGCGCAGGCCGAGCGCCTCGGCGCCAAGTCCGCTGGATCGGTCAGCGCGAAAACCGACCTTATCGTCGCCGGTCCCGGCGCGGGGAGCAAGCTCAAGAAAGCGGCCGAACTCGGCATCGAGGTGATCGACGAGGCGGATTGGGCCGCGATCGTCAGCGCAGCGGGCTGAGGAACCCAGCCTCGATCAACGCCGTTCAAGCCGCATGGCACGCGCACTCAAGGTATTTCGCACCGCGGCGGGGTTCCACGACGCATACGTCGCAGCCTCCAGCCGCAAGGCCGCGCTCGCCGCGTGGGGAGCGGATGTCGACCTCTTCGCTCGCGGGATCGCCGAGCAGGTGACCGATCCCGCGTCGATGGCGGAGCCCCTTGAGCAACCGGGCGAGGTGATCATGCGCTCCCGCGGCGGGCTCGCCGACCAGCTCAAGGCGCTCGGCCCGAGCAAGCGCGCGGCGGCAAAGCCCGCCCATGAAAAGCGCAAGCCGACCGCAAAGCCTCCCTCGCGCGCCCGGCTCGACCGTGCGGAAGCCGCGCTCGACAAAGCGGTGGAGCAGCACGCCGCAAAACTGGCGCAGCTCGAGGCAGAACGCGACGCGCTCGACCGCAGGATCGACCAGTTCAGTGCGCGACACAACAAGGGCAAAGTGACGCTCGAGCGGCGACGTAACGAAGCACGCGACGATTACCGCAAGGCGCTCGATAAGTGGGCAGGCTGAGGCGGATGCGGTCCTAGCGAGGGCTGGCGACCGGTATCCACTTCATCACGCCGCCGGCGAACGGCGTCCAGCGGCCGACCCTGATCCCGGCGGCGGCAAGCGTGTCGGCGGTCCACTGGTTGCAGGTATTTCGCCAGGTGTAGCGGCCCGGAGCATCGTAGAACACGTCCCAGTCGTCGTAGCCGGGATAGCGCCGGCGGCCGGATGCCGGCGGAATTTGCGCTTCGATGGCGCGGACCAGGCGAAAGTATTCGGTGCGGCGCAAGCGTAAGACCCGCGCGGTTTCGCTCGGTGCCGGGCGGACGTAGTGCGCGACATGCAACAGGCCGTCGCCGCCGATCGCGGCGCGCAACGCGGTCGCCGGCGACAGGTCGGCCCAGGTGGGCGTATCGAGGAAAACTTCGCGCTCGCCCCAGCTGACCGAGACGTGGGTGTATGGGCGGTGGGGATTGGCCAGGTCGCTCGCGGGAAAATCGCCGCGCCAGTCCTTGTGCGGGGTCACCAGCGGCATGACGATCGCGGTATGCACGCCGTTGGTTTCGACCATGATCGCCACGCCTTGATCGGGTTCGCGCCAGTCCGGGTTGCGCGGGATCGCGCTGCCGAGCCAGGCCGACGCCAGAAACAGCGCGACCGCGAGCGCCATCCCCCCCAGCGCCAGCTTCAGCGCCCGCACGACGTGCTTCGACAGGGTCAGCACGAGCGGAGATGGGCTGAGGCGGGTGGTGCCGTGCGATCGCTCATCCTGAGGCAGTCGAAGGACGCCGCCGCAACCACAAAATCGACCAATCGCCTGCGACCAGCCGCGCCGCCAGCCGGAACCCGGCGCGGCGATAGGCGGCGCGCACGGCGATTTCCTGGGTGGTCAGCAGGCCGGCGAGCAGGACATGGCCACCCGGCGTCACCGTGCGCGCGAAATCGCCCGCGAGTTCTTCGAGAGGTCCCGCGAGAATGTTGGCGATCAGCAGGTCGTAAGGGCCGCGTGCCCGCAGCAACGCGTCGTCCATCCCGTCAGCAACGGCCATCGTCAGCGCGCCGCGCCCTGGCCCCGACGCGATCCGGTTGAGAGCGGCGTTGTGCTCGACCACGCCGGTGCACACCGGGTCGATGTCGCTCGCGGTGGCGAGCGCGTGCGGCCACAGCGCCAGCGCGGCGAACGCGAGCAAGCCGCTACCGGTGCCGATATCGGCCAGGTTGCGCGCGATCACCCCGCGCCGCCTCATCGCCGCCAGCATCGTGAGGCATCCGGCGGTGGTCGCGTGGTGGCCGGTGCCGAAGGCCTGGCTCGCGGGGATGACGAAGTCGATCGTGCCCGGCTGGCACGCAAAGTCGGGCGTGCGGACGCGGAAGGGGCCGGCGGCGATCGGCTCTAGCCCGCTCTGGCTCAGCGTCAGCCAATCTTGCTGCGCGACTTTGGCGATACTCAGGCGCGGCGAGTGGCCCGCGAACAGCGCCGCCACCCGGGTCCGGTCGCGCGCGGTCGGCTTGCGTGGCAGATAGACCTCGACGAACCAGTCTTCGGGCCGATTGTCGGCCACTTCCATTCCGGTGAGGACCCAGTCTTCGGGCCACCCGTGCGCATCTTCGTGCGCCAGCAGCGCGGCGCGGGCGATTTCGCGCGGTACGTCGGCGCGGATCGTCCAGGTATCAGCCACCGGCCGCTTCGTCGTCTAGGCGCTTGTCCAGCCGGGCGCCGACGATCGCGGCATAGGCGCGGCAACCGCCGGCATCGAGCAGCGGCTTTTCTCCCGCCAATCGCGCGCGCAGCGACACCGCGCCGGGATGCGGGGCGATCACCAGGTCGCAATCTGCTGCCGCCACTTTGGCCACGCCCGCGCGGAACGCCGCGACCAGCGCCGGGTGGTCGGAGAAGCGGTAACCATCGGACGAGATGGGATTGAGGCTGTCGGCGTAGACGATCGTCCTGCAGTCGCGGCCTTCGCAATCCCGCCAGGTCCAGCTGAGCGCTCCGGGCGTGTGGCCGGGGGTCACAATGGGCGTGAACACGGTGTCGCCGATCAGTTGCGCGTGCTCCCCGTCGAGCACCTCGATCGCCCCGGTGATCGACGGAAACGCCGGATGGCTCGAATTGGCCTGCGGATCGTCCAGCCCCGGCACGCCGCTGCGCAGCACCGCCGCCGCCGCGCGCGTGGCGACGATTTTGGCCCCGGTCGCCGCCTGCAGTCGCGCCATCCCGCCGACATGGTCGAAATGCTCGTGACTCATCAGCAGGATCGCCACGTCCTCGGGATCGAACCCCAACGCGCGGATATTGGTGAGCACGATCTCGGCGCCCCTGTCGGTCCCGCTGTCGATCAGCGTGTGTCCATCGGGCCCGACTACGAGCAGCGAGGTGATGCCGCAGGTGCCGACATAATAGGTATTGCCGTGGAGGCGGAAGGGCGGGCCGGGCTTGTCCCATTCGTCGAAGTCCGCGCACGCCGCGGCCCACGCCTTTTGACCCGTCGCCGCGTCGGCGAGCGGCGCGTCGGACGCGGTCGCGCAGCCGGCGAGCAGGGCGAGAGCTGCCAAAGCGAACCTAGCGGACATAGCTGGCCCCATTGGCGTCGAGCGTGGCGCCGGTCATGCTGGGCGGGGCGTCGAGCGCGCAGAACACGATCATCGCCGCGATCTCGTCTGGCATCGCGACGCGGCCGAGCGGGATGTCGCCCAGCAGTCCCGGCCCCCCGCGGGTGGCGAGGTAGTCGCCCGCCATGCCAGTATCGGTGAAGCCGGGCGCGACGGCATAGCTGAAAATACCCTCGGCGGCGTACTGGCGGGCGATGGTCTTGTGCAGCGCCAGCAACCCGCCCTTGGCCGCGGCGTAATGCCAATGCGCAGGCGAATCGCCGCGATGGCCGGCGCGGCTGGCGACGTGAACGATCCGGCCGCCGACTTGGCGGTCCTGCCAGTGGCGCACCGCGAACCGAGAAAGCTGCGCCGCGCTGGTCAGGTTGATCCGTAGCGTATCTTCCCACGAATCGAGCCAGGCGATGTCGGACGCGTCGAGCGGATTGGCGGCGAACATACCGGCGTTGTTGACCAGGACGTCGATCGTGCCGCCTGCCGCCTCGAGCGCGGCGTCCCACAGCATTTGCGGCGCCCCGGGGTCGGTGAAGTCGGCCGCGAGCAGGCCCTCGCCCGGCCGCGTCGCCTGGCCGATCACGGCGGCGCCGCGCGCGCCAAGCGCCGAGCGCGCCGCCGCGCCGATTCCGCGCGATGCGCCGGTGAGAAGGATCGTGGTCATGCGTTCCCTTTCCCTCATCAGCGGTTGCGTGTCGAGCGCTTGCGCGGACAGGCCAAAGCGTTAAGGGAAGGGCGCAATTCAACGGGACTTATCCATGGTCAACCGCCCGCTCGCGCCGCACCTGCAAGTCTGGAAATGGGGGCCGGCGATGCTGGTCTCGATCCTCCACCGCGTGACCGGCGACGGCATGGCGCTGATCGGACTTGGAGTGCTGCTGTGGTGGCTCGGCGCGCTGGCCGGGGGGGCGGAGACTTATGCCGACTTCCAGGCGCTGGCGACATCTCCGGTCGGCTGGATCGTGCTGGTCGGCCTGTCGTGGGCGTTCTTCAACCACATGACGAGCGGCATCCGCCACTTCGTGCTCGACCTCGGCGCGGGGTACGAGCTGAACACCAACAAAACCTGGTCGGCGCTCAGTCCGGTCATCGGTTTGCTTCTCACCGCGGGCTTCTGGGCCCTGATCCTGCTGCGCTGAGGAGACTGGCGATGGGCAACGGAACCGAACTTGGCCGGGTGCGCGGACTGGGCGCGGCGCATGCCGGCACGCACCACTGGCTGCTCCAGCGCTTCACCGCGGTCGGCAACCTGATCCTGGGGCTGTTCCTCGCGTTCAGTCTGGCGCTGCTGCCGGCGCACGATTTCGCCACGGTAAGCGAATGGATCGCCCAGCCGTTGCCGGCCGCCGCGCTGGCGATGTTCATCGTCAACGTGTTCTGGCACGCACGGCTCGGCCTTCAGGTGCTGGTCGAGGATTACGTCCATACGCCAGGCAACCGGTTCGCCGTGACCGCGTTGCTCAACCTCTGGGCCTTCGCCGGCGCGGGTTTCGGCCTGTTCTCGATCCTGCGCATCGCTCTGTCGGGAGCCGCCTGATGGCCGCCGAAGCCTACAAGATCATCGACCACACCTATGATGTCGTGGTGGTCGGCGCGGGCGGATCGGGCCTGCGGGCGACGATGGGCGCGGCCGAGGCGGGCCTGCGCACCGCCAATATCACCAAGGTGTTCCCCACCCGCAGCCATACGGTGGCCGCGCAGGGGGGCATCGCCGCCAGCCTGGGCAACAATTCGCCCGACCACTGGACCTGGCACATGTACGACACCGTCAAGGGGTCCGACTGGCTGGGCGACCAGGACGCGATCGAATACATGGTGCGCGAGGCGCCGCAGGCGGTCTACGAGCTGGAGCACGCCGGCGTGCCGTTCAGCCGCAACGAGGACGGGACGATCTACCAGCGCCCGTTCGGCGGGCACATGCAGAACATGGGCGAGGGGCCCCCGGTCCAGCGCACCGCCGCCGCCGCCGACCGCACCGGGCACGCGATGCTCCACGCGCTGTATCAGCAGAGCCTGCGGTACGATGCCGATTTCTTCGTCGAATACTTCGCGATCGACCTGATCATGCAGGATGGCGCGTGCGTCGGGGTGGTCGCGATGTGCCTCGACGACGGCTCGATCCACCGCTTCCGCGCCAAGGCCGTGGTGCTGGCGACCGGCGGTTACGGCCGCTGTTATTACACCGCCACCAGCGCGCATACCTGCACCGGCGACGGTGGCGGGATGGCCCTGCGCGCCGGACTGCCGTTGCAGGATATGGAGTTCGTCCAGTTCCACCCGACCGGAATCTACGGCGCGGGCGTGCTGATCACCGAAGGCGCGCGGGGCGAGGGTGGCTATCTCACCAACTCCGAAGGCGAGCGCTTCATGGAACGCTATGCCCCGAGCGCGAAAGACCTCGCCAGCCGCGACGTCGTCAGCCGCTCGATGGCGCTGGAGATCCGCGAAGGGCGCGGGGTGGGCCCGAACAAGGACCACATCCATCTCCACCTCGATCACATCGATCCCAAGGTGCTGGCCGAACGGCTGCCGGGGATCACCGAGAGCGGCAAGATCTTCGCCAACATCGACCTGACCCGACAGCCGCTGCCGGTATCGCCGACGGTGCATTACAACATGGGCGGCGTGCCCTGTAATTATCACGGTGAGGTGATGACCATCGGACCTGAGGGCAATCCCGAGACCCCCGTCCCGGGTCTGTTCGCGGTGGGCGAGGCGGCCTGCGTTTCGGTCCACGGAGCCAACCGCCTCGGCTCCAACTCGTTGATCGACCTGGTGGTGTTCGGCCGCGCGACCGGCCACCGGCTCAAGGAAATCATCAAGCCCGGCACCGCGCACGCGGAATTGCCCAAGGACAGCGCCGACCTCGCGTTGACCCGGCTCGACTACTTCCGTCACGCCGAGGGCGGCACGCCGACCGCGGCCATCCGCAAGAACATGCAGCAGGCGATGACCCAGCACGCCGCGGTGTTCCGCAACGGCGAGTTGATGAAGGAGGGGGTCGACAAGCTGGCGGGCGTGTACCAGTCGATGACAGACATTTCGGTGACCGATCGCTCGCTGATCTGGAACAGCGACCTGATCGAGACGATGGAACTCGACAACCTGATCGCTCAGGCCAGCGTAACCATGGCGAGCGCCGAGAACCGCAAGGAAAGCCGCGGCGCCCACGCTCACGAAGACTTCCCTGATCGCGACGACGCCGGCTGGATGAAGCACACCGCCGCCTGGTTCGAAGGCTGGGGAGGCAAGGGCGGCAATGTGCGGATCGATTACCGCCCGGTGCATGAATACACGCTCACCGACGATGTGGAGTACATCAAGCCGAAAAAGCGGGTGTATTGATGCTGCCGAAGAGCGGGATACCTATCGGCGAATGGAGCGGCAGCGATGCCACCCAGGAGCTGACAGCGACTATCGTTCGGCTTAGTAACGCTACTGACGTCAGAACCGCACGATGGTTCGGCGGACGTGGGCCGTCATGCTGATGACGCTGGTAATGACAGTCGGCGTTGCCATCCAGATTTGGCTCGCCGTCGCTTCCCAAACAGCAGTAACGTCACCTCGGGCTTGACCCGGAGTCCCGCTTGTTCTTGACCCGGCGCGGGAATTCGAGGGACGCGCGTGACCGACCAGCCGAAGAACGAACTGTACTACGGCGACAATCTCGATGTCCTATGGCCCAAGAATTCCGGAGGACACGATACTCAAATGGTATCGCGTTTTAGCCGCGCCTTAATCCCGCAGCCTAGCCGGTATGTCCTGTGATAGATGGAGCACTCGCAGCACGATCACAGCGCCCCGGTCATCGCGCCTGAATACGCAAACATGCCTGCCCGAGGCGATCCGCCAATAATCCTCGAATGGGCGCACCAGCGGCGAACCCGCCGCGGCGGCGGTCAGGTCGTGTTCGATCTGGCGGATGTAGCGGTCGGCCTGGTCCTCGCCCCAGCGATCTGCGGTGTACTGCCAGATACCGATCATTTCGCGCCGCGCCCTGGGCGACAATCTCCAAGCGGTCATGCGATGTCTTGAGACCGATCTCTCATCTCAAGCAGGAAGTCATCGAAGTCGAACGGTTGGGGAGGTCCGCTGTCCTCCCCCTCCTGTATAAGCGCTCGAAAATGCGCGATCCGTGCATCGTGTTCCTCGGCGCGTCGCAAGGCGTCGCGGATCACTTCGCTGATCGACCCGAATTCGCCCGACACAACCTTTTGCTGCGCGTAGGCCATGTGGCGGTCGTTGAGCGCGACAGAGGTGTTCTTCGACATCTCGCATTGTTACCAATGCTTGGTAACGAAAGCAAGATGCCCCAATCGCTCCAAGGAACCTGGCCACTGTGATTGAGTGCAGGTTCACTGCGACAAGGTTGAAATCTCCTCCCCCGCCCGGGCGAAAAGCCGCGACGAGAGAAACCACAGCGCGCCGAAGAACGCGTCGATCACCAGCGTGAAGTGTCCGTCGATCAGGTGGATCGCGCTGAACAGCGCCTGCGCCAGCAGTACCACGAGCATCGCGCGCGCCATCAACCGCGCCCTGCCTTGCGCCACGGCCGAGGCCGAGATGGCGATCAGGACCATTGCGATGTAGGTCCAATTGGCGTCGTTATTCTCGCTGCCGATGATGCCGACCGCCAGCGTAATCCACAACTGCAGGAACGCGCAGGCAACCGCGACCACCACCGCCGCGCGGTAGGCGATGTTGTTGCTGGCGTGCGCCGCGAGCTCGAACAGGCCGCCGACGAAGGCGAACACTACGCCGGCGAAAATGAAGTCCCTGCCGGTCCAGTTGACCCCGGTGGTGAATTGCATCGCCACCGCCGGCAGCGCCAGCAGCGCCGCGGCGAGCGACCAGCCCACGATCCGCAATGTGCGGGTGGTGCTCTGGCTCATATCGTTGGCAGTCATCGTCGATCTCCTCCGGTGTGTGAGGAGCGGTATGCCCACGGTGCCAATGAGCGTCATGAGCGTGCGGTGAGCGATCGGTGAAATCGTGCCTCAGGTGCGGTCCGAAAGGCGCTGGGCCCACACCAGCGCCGCCACCACGCATCCGGCGAACAGCGCGCATTCGAGCGCCGTCGCGACGGTCAGCAACGCGGGTGAGAGGCCGTCCAAGCGCAAGTTGGTCTGCGGGAACTCCTCCGCGAGCGCTGCCAGGCTGCCGATCATCAAGCGTCCCCCGGCCAACGCAATGGCCGCGCCCGCCAAGGCGCCGATGACTGGCGCGGGGCTGACACGCGCCACCGGTGGCGCTTCACTCGGCCGCAGGGCGATCCAAGCGGCAAGTCCGGTCGCGGCCCCCAGTGCGAGCCCTTCGAGCGCGCCGGTCATCGCGTGCGGAGCGCGTCCGAAGAACAGCGTCAGCAGGTCGCTGCCGATCATTCGCGCAACCGCGCCGACGATCAGACCCCCACCACCCGCGCCGAGCACGATCGCGAGCGAGGCGCGTCCGCTCCGGCCCGCGAGTGCGATCCCCGCGCCGACGAACAGGCCCCCGGCCACGCCCAGCAGCAAGTTGACACTGACCAGCACGAGCAAGGTCGAAGCCGCGCCGATGCCGGGCGCCACCAGGCCGGCCGCGACGTAGGCCAGCGCCCCTGCCACCCCGGCGATCCCGCCTCCAAGCGCCGCCGCCGCGCTGTCGCGCGCGACGATGTTCCATGGGAACCGCACGCCTTCGGCTGGTGCCGGTTTGGTATCGGGCGCGCCCTCGACCGGGGCGATGAAGCGGTAACCGTAGCGCGGCACTGTTTCGATAAAGCGCGGATTGGCCGCATCGTCGTCGAGCGCGCGGCGCAGCGCGCGGATGCACTGGGTCAGCGCCTCGTCGGTAACCGGAACGCCGCGCCAGACCTCGTCGAGGAAGCGGTCCTTGGTCACCAGCCGGCCTGCTTCGGAAGCGAGCAGAATCAAGGCATCGAGACAACGCGCAGATACCTCGAGCGCCGCGCCGTCCCGCATCAGCCGGCGCTGGCCGGGGTCGAGGCGAAAGGCGCCGAAAGCGATGACGGTGTCGGTCACCGGCGTGGGAATAGGCGAATTTTCCGCCGCCGCCAGTCCTCTAGCGGCGGCGCAACATCGACCGGTCGAGCTGGCCGAGCGAAGTTACCCCCATCAGCCGCATTCCGCGCTCGATCTCGTCCTGAATCAGGGTCAGCGCGCGCTCGACCCCGTCCTGGCCCGCGGCTGCGAGCGCGTAGAGGTATAGCCGCCCGCCGCTTGCCGCGGTCGCGCCTTGCGCCAGCGCTTTCAGCACATGCGTCCCGCGCCGCACCCCGCCGTCGCAGATGATCTCGATCTCGCCGCCGACCGCGTCGACGATCTCGGCCAGTTGGTCGAACGGCGCGCGGCTGCCGTCGAGCTGGCGGCCGCCGTGGTTCGAAACCATGATCGCATCGGCGCCGATATCGACCGCGCGGCGGGCGTCGGCGGCGCTCATCACACCCTTGAGGCAGAACGTGCCGCCCCAGTCCTGCCGGATGCGCGCGGCGGTGTCCCAGTCCATCGCGGTGTCGAGCATGGTATTGAAGTATTCGGCGATCGACACGGCCTTGCCGGTGCCTTCGCTGACGTGGGTGTCGAGGTTGGGCAGCCTGAGCTTCTCACGAAACACGTAGTCGAGCGCCCAGCGCGGCCGGGTGGCATAGGACAATGCGGCGCTCGGGGTGAGGCGGGGCGGGGTGGTGAAGCCCGACCGCAGGCACCGCTCGCGCTTGCCCGAGACGATCGTGTCGACCGTCAGCGCGATGGCGTCGAACCCGGCGGTCTTGCAGCGCTCGATCATCGAAGTGTTGAGGCCCTTGTCCTTGTGAACATAGAGCTGGAACAGCTTGGGCGTGCTGACGAGCGCGGCGATCTCCTCGATGCTGACCGTCGCCAGGCTCGAGATGCCGAACCACAGGCCGAATTTTTGCGCCGCGCGCGCCACCGCGCGCTCTCCCTGCCAGTGGAACACGCGCTGGAGCGCGGTCGGGCTGAGCACCAGCGGCAGCGCGCTGCGCCGGCCCATGATCGTGCACGAAGGGTCGATCTTCGCCACCCCGGCGAGCACGTTGGGCACCAGATCGACCTCGGCGAAGGCGGCGGTATTGCGCGCCCTGGTCAACTCGTCGTCGGCTGCGCCATCGATGTAGTCGAACACCGGCCACGGAAGCCGCCGCCGGGCCAGAACGCGCAGATCGTCGATATTGTGGCAGTCGGACAAACGCATGACCAAGGTCTACCAATGACAGGCCGACAGGCAACCGTTCATCCGGGCTTCATGTTTACAAACGTAGTCGTAAGCCGTTCAAGTAGCTGGGAGGGAACAGCGGGTGAGCGACGAAAACGACATTAAATCCGAACGGATCAGCGAAGCCGAACACGCCGTCATGGAGGCGCTGTGGGATGCCAGCCCGCTGACCGCATCCGATGTGTGCGACCGCGTCTGCGCCGCCCGCGACTGGTCGATGCCGACGGTCAAGACCCTGCTCGGGCGACTGGTCGCGAAGGGCGCGATCGCCACTCAGCCCGATGGCCGCCGCTTTCTCTACAGCCCGCTGATCGCCCGCGCCGATTACGTCGGCAGCGAATCCAAGCGGCTCGTCGAGCGATTGTTCGGCGGGCGCGCCGCGCCGCTTATCGCGCACCTCGCCGAGAACGAGGCGCTCAGCGAGCAGGACCTCAACGAGATCGAAGCTCTGCTCAGGGAGCTGCGCCGATGACCTGGCTCGTCGACACGCTCGTCTGGACCGGTGCGCTGATCGCGTTTGTCCTGGTCGCCCGCCGCGCCGTCGCGCGCCATTTCGGCCCGCGCGCTGCCTATGCGCTGTGGCTGCTGCCGCTGATCCGGCTGGCCGTGCCGCCGATCGTCCTGCCCGCCTGGCTCGCCCCGGCCGCGGCAGTAACCGAGGGAGCGGGCGAGATCGTGGTGCTCGTGCCCACAGCGGACTTCCCAGCAGCGCCGCTCGCCGCCGCTCCCCCGTCCGCTCCGTTCGACTGGGCCGCCGCGATCGTTGCGGTGTGGCTCGTCGGCGCGGCAATCTACGGCGCCTTGCGGGTGGCATCCTATTTCCGGCTGCGCCGAGAGTTGTTGGCGCAGGCGCGCACCGTCGGCCGGGCTGGCCGGGTGCGCCTGGTCGAGACGCCCGCCACCGCCTCGCCGCTGGCGTTCGGGGTGCTCGACAAGGTCGTCGCCTTGCCGCCCGAGTTCATGGCCTGGACCGACCGCACGGCGCGTGACCTGGCGCTGGCGCACGAGCTGGCGCACCACCGCGCGCACGACCTGGCGGCCAACTTCTGCGCGCTGCCGCTGTTCGCGCTCCACTGGTTCAACCCGCTGTCGTGGCTCGGTTGGCAGGCGATGCGGCGCGATCAGGAGGCGGCATGCGACGCGCGGGTGATCGAGCATTGCGACCGCCGCGACCGGGTGGCTTACGCGGTGCTCATCGCCGGCACTGTCGCCGGACCGCGCGGCGCGCTCGCCGCGCCGATGGCCTGCCCCGTGCTGGGCGACAAATCTATCGTTCACCGACTGAGGAACCTGACCATGACCACTCAATCCCCGTTGCGGCGACGTGCCGGCGCGTTCCTGGTGGGCGCCGGCGCGCTGCTGCTGCCGCTGACCGCTTCGTTCAGCTACGCCCAGGAGCGGGTCGACGCCCCGACTCCGCCCGCGCCGCCCGCAGCGCCCGAAGCTCCCCTGCCGCCGACCGCTCCCGACGCGCCGCTGCCGCCCGCAGCGGTCGCAAGCACGGTCGTCGTGCGCGAGCTGGCCGACGCCGGCGACGGGAACAACCGCCGGGTGATCGTGATCCGAAGCGACAGGGACGACAAGCACGCCGAGGACGGCAACCGCGAAGTCCGCCGCGAATTCCACATCGTGCGGCCCCGCGGCGAGGGACCCTTCGACGACAAGGCCTTTGCCAAGGAGATGGAAGAGCTCGGCGTGCGGATGGGCAAGCTGGGCGAGGAAATGGGCGGCCTGGCGGTGATCGATGCCGAGAAGCTGGCTAAGCTGCACGGCAAGGCGCTGCGCATCGAGCGTCTGGCCCCGCTGGCGATGGCGCATGGCGCGCTGATCGACATGAAGTGCGACAGCGACGGCCCGGTGAGTGACACAACCTCGCCTGACGGCAAGCGGGTCTGCCGCAGCTTCGCCCAGGGACACGCTGCAATAAGCCTGCGCGCCGCGCGCGAGCAAATCGCCCGGCAAGGGGGAATGAACGAAGATACCCGGCAGCAGGTGTTGCGCTCGCTCGACGGCGAGATCGAGCGCCTCGAAGCCGCCAAGGAAGCCCCCGGGAAATAGTCCCCAGTATCCCCGGAAGGCGGCGGGGGCGGCATCACCGTCCCCGTTCGCGCGTCAGCGCTTGGAAGATTTCGTGCCCGGCACCGGCTGGATGCGCGGCTCGGACACGAAACCGGTTCCCGGCTCGCTCGAGGCCTTCTTGCCTTTATTGCCGGCAGGCTGGGCGGCCGGCTGAGCGAAATTCACCCGCGCGAACGCCGGCCGGGCCGGGTAGGCGCAGCCTTTCTGCTGGCCAAGGCCTTTCAGGAACCCGCGCCGGACCGCCCCGGCATAAATCGCCGCCTGCAATTCGCGCTGATGCCCCGCTGCGCCGCTTAGCTCCCGCAGTACGCCGCGAAACGGGATGAACGAGCCGACCAGGCTTTGCGCGACCTTGCCGGTGCTGAGGCGGTCCGCATCTGTGGCAGATACGTCCATGTCCGGTCCCAATGCCGAATCCAGTTCGGCGATGGCGGATTTGATCCCGCTGCACTCAGCCATTCCGGCGCTCGCATAAGGGTCCTTCATCGCCGTCAGGAGGAGGGCGGGGATTTCGCTTTTCGAGAGGTTGAGGTCGGTGATCGGCGTCATCGCCACGTCTTGAGCATCGGGATCGCGCGTTGCGGCGGGCCGGTCCGTGTCTTGCGCCAACGCGGGCGCCGCGACCGCGAGCGCGGCCAGCACGGCGAGAGTGGTCATTCGCATTGGGTTATCCGATCTGAACATAGCGGTCGCACACCGAGTCGTCGGCGCTTTCCAGCCCGGCCCGGAGCGCCTGCGAACGTTGCGCGCTGGTGCCGTGGGTGAAGTTATCCGAACTGACCCGGCCGCCGGTCAGCTTGTCGTCGCCGATGGCGCTGGCGGCGGTCATGCCTTCCTCGAAGTCGCCCGGGTCGATCAGGTTGCGGTTCTTGCCCGCCCACACCCCGGCGTAGCAATCGGCCTGCAACTCCATGCGGACCTGAAGCTGGTTGGCGGAACCCCGATCCTGGCTCTGCGCGCTGCGAATCGCGTCGGCTACCCCGGTGATGGTCTGGATATGGTGGCCGTATTCGTGCGCGATCACATAGTAGCGAGCGAAATCGCCGCGCGCGCCGAGCTGGCGGTCGAGCTGGTCGTAAAAAGCGGTGTCGATGTAGATCGTCTGGTCGCCGGGGCAGTAGAATGGGCCCATCGCGCTCGACGCGCCGCCGCAGGCGGTATTCACACTCCCGCCGCTGATGAAATAGAGCCTCGGCTGCTGGAACTGGATATTGGCCGCCTGAAATGCCGGCTCCCAGGTCTGGTTCAAGGATTGCAGCGCATTGCATGACTCGGTTGCGTAGGCATTGGCGGTGCAGAGTTCCTGTGCGGATTGCGATGAGCCACTGCCCTGCTGCTCCGAAGTCGGACCGCCCTGCATCCCGCCGAGCATGGAGGTCGGATCGACTCCGAAAACCACTGCCGCGATCAGCGCGATAACGATCGTGCCGCAGCCGAGGCCGCCGCCCGCTCCGCCGGGAAAGCCCCCGCCACCCCCGCCGCCCACGTTGATGTTCGAAGCGTTGAACGGATTAAGGCGCATGCACTGGCCCCCCCAATGATATGGCGGATCCCCGCCGCGATTGCTCTGGACAGCCGCCGTGCGCTTCGCAAAAGCGGTGTACGGCCGTTTGGCCGATCAATCCATCAAAGGATGCAAATGTTCCTGAACGCCAAGCGCGCGCTCGTCACCGGTTCGACCTCGGGCATCGGCCTCGCCATGGCGCGGGCGCTGCGGGCCGAAGGGGCCGAGGTGATCCTCACCGGCTTTGGCGATGCGGGCGAGATCGCCGCGCTGTGCGCCGAACTGGACGCGCGCCACGTCGATGCAGACCTTACCACCGCAGCAGGGTGCGAGGCGCTGATGGCGGGCGCCGGCCCGGTCGACATCCTGGTCAACAACGCCGGTATGCAGCACGTTTCCCCGGTCGAGGACTTTCCGATTCCCAAGTGGGACGCGGTCATTGCCCTCAACCTGACCGCCGCCTTCCACGCCATCCGCCTCGCGGTGCCGCACATGAAGGCGCGGGGCTGGGGCCGCATCATCAGCACCGCCAGCGCGCATTCCAAAGTCGCCTCGCCGTTCAAGTCGGCCTACAACGCCTCCAAGCATGGGCTCGACGGGCTGACCAAGACTGTCGCCCTCGAACTGGCCCCCCACGGGGTTACCGCCAACTGTATCAGCCCCGGTTATGTCTGGACTTCGCTGATCGAGAACCAGATTCCCGACACGATGCAGGCCCGCGGGCTCACCCGCGAACAGGTCATCGACGACGTGCTGCTGGTCAAGCAGGCGACCAAGAAGTTCGTCCAGCCGGCCGAGATCGCGGCCGTGGCGGTGTTTTTATGCCGCGACGAGGCGCAAAACGTCACTGGCGCGAACTGGAGCGTCGACGGGGGTTGGACCGCCGAGTAGGCACTTTTTCACGAACGAACTTTCCGGGGGCATTCGATGCGGGTCGCGTGGGTTCTGGTCCTGGCGCTGCTGAGCGGATGCGTCACCGCGCCGCCCGCCGCCGCGCCGGGCGCTCAGGACCGCGCCGCCACCGAGTCCGCTCTCACCCGCCACATCGGCATGCTCGCCAGCGACGACTTCGGCGGCCGCCAGCCCGGCACCGATGGCGAGACCAAGACACTGCGCTATCTCGCCCGCGAATGGCAGGCGGCGGGCCTCGTTTCGGGAACCAACGATCCGGCCAATCCCTGGTTCGCGCCGGTTGAACTCGCACTTAGCCTGCCTGACCTGAGCAGCGCGCGTTTTTATCGCGGAGGCCGGCCGCTGGCCGTGCCCGATGGCGGCGCTGTGGTGTTTGCAAGCGGGCGGCGCGGCCTCGTCGAACGCGCGCCGCTGGTGTTCGTGGGCGAGGCGGGCGAGAGGCTGAACCGGTCGGAGCTCGCCGGCCGCGTCGCGCTGATGCTATGGGACCACCCGGGCGAGAAGGAACAGCGTCTGGCGCTGCTGCGTGCCGGGGCGTCGGCGGTCCTGGCGATCGTGCGCGACGACCGCCAGCTGGCCGAGCTCACCGCATTGCGCCGCAGGGGCAATTACCGCCTCGCCGCGGTCGAGGATGGCGGGACCATCGACGGTTACCTGTCGCGCGCCGCGATGATCGCCCTGGCCGGCGAGCAACGCTACGCCGAGTTGGTGCGCAGCGCTGGCGAACCCGACTTCCGTCCCGTCACGCTCGATGCCACCGCTTCGCTCGAGGCGACCTCCAACCCCGGATCGGTCCGCACGTTCAACCTCGTCGCCCGGCTTCCGGGGCGCAAGCCTGCCGCCGGCGCGGTGCTGTTGCTGGCGCATTGGGACCACTTTGGCCGCTGCGCCGAGCCACCGGCGAGCGACACGATTTGCAATGGCGCGGTCGACAACGCTAGCGGGCTTGCGGTCCTTAACGAACTGGCGCGCCGTCTCGCCGCCGGACCCAGGCTCGACCGCGACGTCTATTTCCTCGCTACCACCGCGGAGGAATGGGGCCTGCTCGGCGCCCAGGCCTTCGCCGAAAACCCGCCGATCCCGCTCGACACGATCGTCGCCGCGTTTAACCTCGATACCGTAGCCATCGCCCCGGCGGGCAGGCCGGCCGCGATCGTCGGCAAGGGACTGACCGCGCTCGATCCGGGGATTGAGCAAGTCCTGCGCGAAACCGGCCGCAAGGAAGGCGGCGAGCGCGTCGCCCAAGGCTACGTCCGCCGGCAGGACGCCTGGGCGCTGATCCAGCGCGACGTGCCCGCGGTCTCGGTCACCAGCGCCTTTGCCGAGCAGGGCCCGCTCGATCGATATCTCGCCGAACGCTATCACCAACCCGCCGACGAGGCGCAGGGCATCGAACTGGGCGGCGCGATCGACGACCTCTACCTGCACCTGGCGCTGGTGCGCTATTTCGCCGATCCGGTGCGGTGGGCGGCGACTGCCGGGAAATCGGCGGTCGACCCCTAGCGGACGGCGGTCGGTCTCGTTAAAGGGGGCCGCCACGAATCCCCGGCGGAAAGCGCGCACCTGTGGCACATAACGATATCCCCCTCGGCCTGACTTTCGACGACGTGCTGCTGCGTCCGGGCGAAAGCGACATCCTGCCGAGCATGGCGGACACCCGCACCATGCTGACCCGCGGCATCGCCCTCAATATCCCGTTCATCTCGGCGGCGATGGACACCGTGACCGAAGCCGACATGGCGATCGTGATGGCGCAGCTCGGCGGGATCGGGGTGCTCCATCGCAATCTTGAGATCGAGGAACAGGTCGCCGCGGTGCGCGCGGTCAAGCGGTTCGAAAGCGGCATGGTGGTAAACCCGATCACTATCGGCCCCGATGCGACGCTGGGCGAGGCGCAGGCGCTGATGGCGCACAACAAGATCAGCGGCATCCCGGTGACCGACGGCGCGGGCAAGCTGTGCGGCATCCTGACCAACCGCGACGTGCGCTTCGCCGAAAATCCGGGGCAGCCGGTGCGCGAGCTGATGACGCGGGAGAACCTCGCCACGGTCCCGCTCGGCACCAACCAGGAAGATGCCCGCCGCCTGCTGCACCAGCGGCGAATCGAAAAGCTGCTGGTGGTCGACGCCGACTATCGCTGCGTCGGCCTGATCACGGTCAAGGACATCGAAAAGGCGGTCAATTATCCGAATGCGACCAAGGACGAGACCGGCCGCTTGCGCGTCGCCGCGGCGACGACCGTGGGCGACAAGGGGTTCGCGCGGACCGAGGCGCTGATCGCCGCCGAATGCGATGTGGTGATCATCGATACCGCCCACGGACACAACAAGGATGTCGCGCGCGCGGTCGAACGCGCCAAGATGCTGTCGAATTCGGTCCAGATCGTTGCCGGCAACGTCGCCACGGCGGAGGCCACGCGGGCGCTGATCGATGCCGGGGCGGACGCGGTCAAAGTCGGCATCGGGCCGGGCTCGATCTGCACCACGCGGGTGGTCGCCGGGGTCGGCGTGCCGCAGCTCACCGCAGTGCTCGAATGCGCCGAGGAAGCCGCCAGGGCGGGGGTGCCGATTATCGCCGACGGCGGTTTGCGCACCAGCGGCGACGCCGCCAAGGCGCTTGCTGCAGGGGCCAGTTGCGTGATGATCGGGTCGCTGCTTGCCGGCACCGCCGAGAGCCCAGGCGAGACGTTCCTCTACCAGGGGCGCAGCTACAAGGCCTATCGCGGGATGGGCAGCGTCGGCGCAATGGCGCGCGGCAGCGCCGACCGATACTTCCAGCAAGACGTTTCGGCATTGAAGCTGGTGCCCGAGGGGATCGAGGGACAGGTCCCGTACAAGGGGCCCGCCAAGGATGTCGTCCATCAGCTGGTCGGCGGGATCAAGGCGGCGATGGGCTACACCGGCAGCGCCACGCTCGACGATTTGCGGACCCGCGCGCAGTTCGTACGGATCACCGGCGCGGGCCTCGCCGAAAGCCACGTGCATGATGTCGCGATCACCCGCGAGGCGCCGAACTATCCAACGCGGTGAGCCCTCTCCAACTGCGACTAGCGAGCAAGCTCGCAAGTCTTCGTATCCTCTCCCTCAAGGGGAGAGGAGTTTGGCGCTCCTATCCTCCCCCCTCGAGGGGGAGGATGGCGTAGCTTGCTCGCGACGCGAGCTAGCGAAGCCTGGAGAGGGGGCAAGATGACCCCCGCAGCGCGCGTCCAGGCCGCGATCGAGCTGCTCGATGCGGTGGTGGTTGCCGCCGGGGATGACGGCGCGCCCGCCGACCGCCTGATCGCCGAATATTTTCGCACCCGCCGCTATGCCGGCTCGAAGGACCGCCGCGCGGTGCGCGAACTGGTGTTTCGCGCGGTCCGCGCGTGCGGCCCCGTCCCGGCGAACGGGAGGGCGGCGATGCTGCGGCTGGCGGAAGACGATCCGGCGCTGGCGCCGCTGTTCGACGGGTCGCCGCACGGTCCCGCGCCGATCGGGCCCGGCGAGGTTGCCGCGCATGGGGGCTTGGCGACCGACTGGCTGGTCGCCGCCCTCGCGCAGTCGGGTGTCGGGGGCGAGGACGCCGCCGCGCTGCTGGGCCGCGCCCCGCTCGACCTGCGAGTGAACACGCTCAAGGCCGATCGCGCGACGATCGAGCTGCCGGTGCCGGCAGCCCCGACCGACGCGCCGCAAGGCTTGCGAGTGGAACCGGGCACTCAGGTCGAGGCATGGGACGCGTTCCAGTCCGGCGCGGTCGAGGTTCAGGACACCGGATCGCAACTCGCCTGTCTGGCGGTTGCGGCGCTGCCGAGCGAGACGGTCATCGACTTGTGCGCCGGGGCCGGCGGCAAGACGCTCGCGCTGGCGGCGGCGATGGCGAACCGCGGCACGCTGATCGCCGCGGACAGCGCCCGCAATCGGCTGTCCCGGCTCGCTCCGCGCGCGGGTCGGGCGGGCGCGGGCATGATCGAGACGCGGCTGATCAATCCGGGGCGGGAAACCGAGATGCTCGCCGACTTCGCCGGGCGGGCGGACGCGGTGCTGGTCGATGCGCCCTGCTCGGGCACTGGGACCTGGCGCCGCAGCCCCGAGGCGCGCTGGCGGCTGACGCCCGCGCGGCTCGCCCGGTTCGCCGAGGTGCAGGCGCGCCTGCTCGATATCGGGGCGGGCCTGGTCAAACCGGGCGGACGGCTTGTGTTTGTGGCTTGCTCACTGCTCGACGTCGAAGGCGCTGGGCAAATCGATCGGTTCTTCGCGCGCCATCCCGGATGGACGCCGCAGGTCCCCGAATTGCCCCTCGGACGGCCGCGCGGGCACGGCTGGCGGCTGACGCCGTACCATGACGAGACGGACGGATTTTTCATCGCGAGTCTATCTCGCGCGTGTTAACGATAGCCATTATGGCTGAGCCCGCCCCGCTACGGACGCCTCACCTGCCGATAGGCCTGAAGGATTTGCTGATGCGTTTTGCCGCCCCCGCCGCCGCGCTTGCCGCCGTTCTCGCGGTGACCGCCAGTGTCGGTCAGAGCGCCGACCATGTCACCGATCCGCGTGCCGCCGCGCTGGTCACCGAAGGCCGCGCGGCGATCGCCGCCGGGCAGCCGGACAAGGCGATCGATGCGTTCGAAGCGGCGCTGGCGGTGGACCCGGCGGCGACCGGCGTGTTCCTCGACCTGGCCTCGGCCGCGCGGCTCAACGGCCTCCAGGGCAAGGCGATCCGCTATTACCGGCTGGCGCTCGCGCGCGAACCGGCGAACCTCGCCGCATTGTCGGGCGAGGGCGAGGCGCTGGTCGAGAAGGGGGCGGTCGAGAAGGCCCGCCGCAACCTCGCCAAGTTGCAATCGATGTGCGGCGACAAGTGCCCCGAAACGCGCACGCTGGCCGCCGCGATCGCGCGCGGGCCGCAGCCGCGCGTGCTGACCGCCGAGGCGGTCATGCCCGATGCGGTGGTCACCCAGCAAAACTGATTGCTCGTTTGTCGGCCTATCGCTTCGCTACTTGAGGCCGGGGGATCAAACCAGCGCGCGAAATCCTTCCAGAACAGCGCGATAGACACGCTTCTTGAACGGGACGATGAGCTCGGGCAGATCCTCGGGATCGACCCAGCGGTATTCGCAGAATTCGGCCGGATCGTGCGCCGCGAGGTTGACGTCGGCATCTTCGCCGGAGAACCGCGCGAGGAACCACGTTTGTTCCTGCCCGCGGTACTTGCCGTCCCACAGCTTTCCCACAAGTTCCTCGGGAAGATCGTAGCGCATCGGCTCGTCAAGACGGCCAATTATCGACACATTGTCGGCGGTTATGCCCGTTTCCTCGGAAAGTTCGCGAAGCGCAGCCGCGGTCAGGTCCTCGCCATCATCCACACCGCCCTGCGGCATCTGCCACCAGTCACCTTCCTTGTTGTCGATCCGCCGCCCGACAAACGCCTGGCCCTGCGCGTTGACCAGCATCACGCCGACACAAGGGCGGTAGCCCAGATCGCTTACCCGGGTGTTCATCAGGAATGCCGCTCCAGCATCAGCTTGATCGCCGCGATCAGCGATTCGATATCGGCCTGCGCGCTGGGCACCACTTTGCGCAAGTTGGCGAAGCCGTGGATGTTCCCCCTGGCCTCGATGTAGATCACGTCGACCCCGGCCTGGATCAGGTGCGCCGCGTATTCGCGCCCCGAATCGCGCAACGGATCGAGCCCGGCGGTGATCAGCACCGTCGGCGGCGTGTCGGCGTGATCCTCGCGCAGCAGCGGATAGTTGCGCTCGCTTGCCGGGTCGGGGGCGTAGCTGGCGTTGAAGAAATCCATCGTGCGCGCAGTCAGCAAGAAGCCCTCGCCGAAGCTCTTGTAGCTGGAGGTCTCCTCGATCGCGCTGGCGACCGGATATATCGGCGCCTGGACGATCACCGGCGCAGCGGCCGGATCGTCCATCAACGCCTGCGTGGTGACGATCGTCAGGTTGCCGCCCGCGCTGTCGCCGGTGGTGACGAGCCCGGTGACCTGGCGGCCGAGCGCCTGCGGGCTCGAGGCCACCCAGCGCGTCGCGGCTTCGCAATCGTCGGGCGCGGCGGGGAACGGCGCTTCGGGCGCCAGCCGATAGTGTACCGCCACCACCGGCAGGTCGAGCGAATGGGCAAGCTCGGTGCACAGCGCGTGATGGCTGTCGAGATCGCCGATGGTGAATCCGCCGCCGTGGAAGAACATCACCACTGGCCCCGGCTCGCGATGGTCCTTCGCGTCGTAGAGCCGCAGCGGTATTTCTCCGTCCGGACCGGGGCAGGTGAGATCGCGGATCACCGCCAGCTCGCGCGCGTCGGCTTCGGCCAGTTGGCCCATCGCCACGTATGACAGCCGGGCCTGGTCGATCGGCACTTCGTCGAGCTGCGGCCCGTTCATCGCCTCGAGCATGGTGAGGAACCCGCGCACATCGTCGCGCACGTAATGTTCGGTGTCGGCCATGTCGCGCTTGCTCCGGGTCGGTTGCTGATCGGGATGATTAGTCGCGCGCCCGGCGCTTTTCCACTCGACATTTTCTGATTGCAGGAGAAAAACTTGGTTGTGGGCGATGTGGCCGCTACCTAGCTGCCAACCGACTGAAGCGCCGGAGCGGCGCGCGACAAGGATACCCGATGGCGACCAATCCCCTCAGCAATGAGGCCGCCGAGATGCCGCAGGCAGCGGTTAGTACCGACAATCCCGACGCCGTGGTGGTGCGCTTCGCGGGCGATTCCGGCGACGGGATGCAGTTGACCGGCGGGCAGTTCACCCTGTCGACCGCGCTCGCCGGCAACGATCTGGCGACGTTCCCCGATTTCCCGGCCGAGATCCGCGCGCCGCAGGGCACGCTGTTCGGGGTCAGCGCGTTCCAGATCAACTTCGGATCGACCGCGATCGAGACCGCCGGCGACGCGCCCGACGTGCTGGTGGCGATGAACCCGGCGGCGCTCAAGACCAACCTGGAAGCGCTCAAGCCGGGCGGACTGGTGATCGCCGACACCGGCGAATTCACCAAGCGCAACCTCGACAAGGCCAAGTACACGGCCAACCCGATCGACGACGGCAGCCTCGCCAAGTGGCAAGTGCTGGCGTTCGACATCAGCGCGCAGACGATCGAGGCGGTCAAGCCGTTCGGGCTCGGCAACAAGGACGCGCTGCGCTGCAAGAACATGTGGACGCTGGGGCTGGCGCTGTGGATGTTCGACCGCCCGCGCGAACCGATCCACGACTGGCTCAACGCCAAGTTCAAGGGCAAGCCCGAGCTGGCGGGCGCCAACATCGCCGCGCTCGACGCGGGCCACGCCTATGGCGAGACCGCCGAGCTGTCGGGGCCACTCCAGCAGGTGCGGGTCGATCCGATCGAAAGCGCGCCGGGGCTCTATCGCACGATTACCGGGGCCGAAGCGGTCAGCCTCGGGCTGGTTGCGGGCGCGCAGCTGGCGCATCTGCCGCTGTTCTTCGGCGGCTATCCGATTACGCCGGCGAGCGCGATCCTGCACCATCTGGTGCGATTGAAGGAATTCAACGTCACCACCTTCCAGGCGGAGGACGAGATCGCCGCGATCTGCGCCGCGCTGGGGGCGAGCTACGCCGGCAGCCTGGGGATCACCTCCTCAAGCGGGCCAGGCATCGCGCTGAAGGGCGAGGCGATGGGCCTGGCGATCATGACCGAGCTGCCGCTGGTGATCGTCAATTCGCAGCGCGGCGGGCCTTCGACCGGACTGCCGACCAAGACCGAGCAGAGCGACCTCTATCAGGCGGTCTATGGCCGCAACGGCGACGCGCCGATGCCGGTGATCGCCGCGCGCAGCCCGGGCGACGCGTTCGACTGCGCGATCGAGGCGTGCCGTATCGCGGTGCAGTACATGACCCCGGTGATGTTGTTGACCGACGGCTACATCGCCAACGCCGCCGAGCCGTGGCTGGTGCCCGATCCGGCGAGCTACGCCGAATTTCCCGCGTCCTTCCTCGAAGATCGCAACGGGCCGGACGATACGTTGCTGCCCTACAAGCGCGACGGCAAGGGCGCGCGGCCGTGGATCAAACCAGGCACGCCGGGGCTGATGCACCGCATCGGCGGAATCGAGAAGGCGATCGACACCGGCCACATCGACTATTCGCCCGCCACTCACCAGGCGATGACCGACGCGCGCAAGGCCAAGATCGACCGCATCGCGCTGCCCGACCAGGACGTGTGCCTGGGCGAGACCAGCGGCAAACTGGCGGTGGTCGGCTGGGGCAGCACTTTCGGCCCGATCCACCAGGCGGTGCGCCGCGCGCGCGCCAAAGGCATCGACGTCAGCCACATCCACGTGCGCCACATCTGGCCGCTGCCGGCCAACCTCGGCGACTTGCTGCGCGGGTTCGACCATGTGCTGGTGCCCGAAATGAACACCGGCCAGTTCAAGACCGTGCTGCGCGACCAGTATCTGGTCGACGCGCAGCCGCTGACCAAGACCAGCGGCCAGCCGTTCCAGATCGCGGAGATGGAAGCGGCGATCGCCAAGTTCTTCGACGGCATCCCCGGCAACGAAGGCGGCGAGGTCGAGCCGAATCTCAAGCAGCTTCCGAGCGTGAAGGCGGCGAATCCATGAACGTCCATCACGTCGCTGCTGGAGTGATCGGTTCGGTAATGGTCCTATTCGGCTTAGCAATATTTGCCGATGACGTTGGAGAGGCTCTAACCTCTGTTTGGGCTGTAGCGGCGATGGCCTTTGCAGTTTTTACGGTTTGGCTGGCTGTGACCGCCAGGTTCTGGCGGCGGGCACGTGAATCAGGCTATTTGCACCCTGCTCCAAGTCTTCGACCGACGCGATGGGGCAAGTACATTCCGTTTCTGGTATCCGTCGCTTATTTTTCTTTTGGCATCTATTATATCCTCGAATCAAAAAAAGGGATCGACGGAAATCCTGACTATTTCCAATCCTATCTTGGGGGTAGCGCTGCTGCGTTGGCCACTGTTTGGATAGTGCAGGCACTTCGGGCGAACTATCGGAATTTGCCATGAACGACATGACCCCATTCGCCACCACCCTCAAGGACTGGGAGACCGACCAGGAGGTTCGCTGGTGCCCGGGGTGTGGCGACTATGCGATCCTCAAGGCGGTGCAGCGCACGTTGCCGCAGATCGGCGCGAACCCGGCGACCACGGTGTTCATCAGCGGCATCGGCTGTTCCAGCCGCTTTCCCTACTACATGGAAAGCTACGGCTTCCACACGATCCACGGCCGCGCGCCGGCGGTGGCGACCGGGGTCAAGCTCGCCAATCCGGAGCTCGACATCTGGCTGGTGACCGGCGACGGCGACGGCCTCAGCATCGGCGGCAACCACCTGATGCACGTCCTGCGGCGCAACGTGAACATGCAGATCATGCTGTTCAACAACGAGATCTACGGGCTTACCAAGGGCCAGTACTCGCCGACCAGCCGCGAGGGGACCAAGAGCCCGACCACCCCGCTCGGCAGCTATGACCACCCGGCACGCCCGGCGGCGTTCGCGCTGGGGGCGGGGGCGCGGTTCGTCGCGCGCGGGTTCGACGTGTCGAAGAAGCTGCCCGAAGTGCTGATCGCGGCGCACGCGCATCAGGGTGCGGCGTTCATCGAAATCTTCCAGAACTGCGTGGTCTACAACAAGGACGTGTTCGACGATTTCGCCCAGCCCAAGGGGGCGGAGGACCGCCAGCTATGGCTCGAAGACGGTCAGCCGATGGTGTTCGCGGGCGGCACCCAAGGGATAGCGCTCGATCGCGAGGCTTTGCGGCTGATGGTGGTAGAGGTGATCGAGGATAACTGGCAGGCGGCGGGCGTGCTGGTGCACGACGTGCGCAACCGCTCGGTCGCGCACATGCTGGTTGAAATGCCGTTTGGCCCGTTCCCGATGGCCTTGGGCGTGCTCTACGACGATCCGCGCCCGACCTTCGAGGCGGCGGTGGCCGAGGAACGGCGGATGGCGAGCGCGGGCAAGGAGCCCAACCTCGCCAGGCTCCTCACCAAGGGGCAGACCTGGACCGTCGGCGACACCGCTGCGGACCCCGTCAGCAGCCGCCCGCCCGGCCAGGGCGCGCCCAACGCCAGCGAGCCGATGTAGTTTTTTCGCGCACTAAGACACCAAGACACAAAGATGTCGCGCGATGATGGGTTGGAGCGGTTGGCTCGGATCGCGGTCGATTGCGGGTTTCGTTTACACGACGAACTTGGGCCCGGTCTGCTGGAATCGGTCTACGAGACCGTGCTGGCCGCTATGCTCGTCGAATCCGGCCTGGGCGTGGCGCGGCAGGTGGCGGTTCCGATCGTTTATCGAGGCGCTGTCTTCGACAACGCATTCAAGGCCGATCTGATCGTCGAGGGCCGATTGCTGATCGAGCTCAAATCGACCGAACGCCACGCGCCCGTTCACGCGACGCAGCTCCTGACCTATCTTCGCCTGATGGACCCCCCGCTGGGCCTGTTGATGAATTTCGGGCTCGCGACATTCAAGGAGGGCGTCCAGCGCATCGCCAACGATTATCGCAGCGGGTGGACGAAGCCCTGATCACTTTGTGTCTTAGTGTCATAGTGCGCCCAACTTTCTTGGCGTCTTAGCGCGAAAAATTACTGTCCTACACGCGCCCGCTTGTGCCACGCCCGGGGCGATGCAGTTTTGGACCGCCCCTTTCCGCCACTCGCCAAGCGCACTCGCCTGGGCCGGTTATTCTTCTCCAGGACAGTGTGCCAAGTGTGCCAAGTCCAACAGCGCTGAGGGGCGCTGATGGATAACCTGACGCACAGCCTCGTCGGCGCGCTGCTTGGGCAGGCGGGGCTCAAGCGCAAGACCGAGCTGGCGATGCCCGCGCTGATTATCGGCGCGAACATTCCCGATATCGACGCGGCATGTCTGCTGTGGCTCGACGGGGTGGAGCACCTGGGCTTTCGCCGCGGGATCACTCACGGGCCGATAGCCTTGGTGGTATTGCCGTTGCTGGTGGCGGGCGGGCTATGGTGGTTCGACCGCTGGCAGGCGCAGCGCGGCACGCGGCCGGAAGCACGATTACGAGTGAACTTTGGGTGGCTTTTGGCGCTGGCGTTCCTTGCCACGCTGACCCACCCCGCGCTCGACTGGCTCAACGTCTACGGCGTGCGCCTGCTCGAACCGTTCTCGAGCCGCTGGTTCTACGGCGACACGCTGTTCATAATCGACGTCTGGCTCTGGGCGCTAATGGGCTTCGCGACCTGGTTCTCGCTGCGGCGGGAGAAGCGTGGCGGGGAGTGGATGCGGCCGGCGCGGATCGCGATGGCGGTCGGGCTGGCATATATCGCACTGAACAGCTGGAATACATCGCGTATTGAACGGGCGCTCTCAAACCACGGTGCCGATCCACACCTCATTGTCAGTCCGTTGCCGGTCACGTTTTGGGACCGAGAGTTGATAATGGGTAGCGGGGTACCGCGAAAATACGAGTGGGGGACCGTCTACGCCTCATGGGGTGACCGAGCCGTTCGGCCGCAGTTCTGTTCCCTTCCATCGATTCGTTCTCTGAGGGGCCACCCTCAGGTCGACGCCTTCCTGTTCTGGTCCCGCGCTCCCTTCGCCGAGCGCGCCCCGGACGGCTCGGTCCTGCTCCGCGACGCCCGTTTTTACGACCCGCTCTCGCGCGACCGGTTCACCGTGGCGCTGCCGGATGTTCGCTGTGAGCCGCTGTAGTTGGGTCGAGCGTTTCGGCCACCTCGCTGTCCGCCGCCGCCCTGGCGGGCTTGTAGAGCAGAGCCGCCGCCAGGAACGCCCACCCGGCGCCGCCCAGCCAGCCGGCGGTCACATCGCTGGGAAAGTGCACGCCGAGCATCACCCGGCTCCAGGCGATCATCGCCGACAGCACCATCGCCGTGCCCACGATCGTGTAGCGCACCGAGTGCCGCGCGCTGAGCGAGGCGAAGGCCAGCGCCATCGCGATGTAGACCACCGCCGAATTGAAGCTGTGCCCGCTGGGAAAGCTCATCCCGCCCGCGTCGGTCAGGTGCGGCACGATCTCGGGGCGGGGGCGGCCGATCAGCGCCTTCATGCCGCTGTTGATCACCCATCCGGTCACCACCGTGGCGACGAACAGCACCGCTTCGCGCCGCAGCCGCAGGAACAGCAGCGCGACGATCGCACCGACCGCGAACAGGTTGCGCAGGAACACTCCGCCCATCGAGGTGACGTCGCGCACCGATTCGAGCAGCAGCTCGGGCCCGCGCGCCACGAGCCCCTCGCCGGTGCGGTAGAACAGCAGGCCCCATCGGTCGAACGACCCGATCTGGTTGGTGGTGACGAGATAGACCATCAGTGCATATCCGGCCCAGAGCACGCCCGAGGCGATCAGCGCCTTGTGGCGGTCGACGGTAAACCCGCGGCGGGGCAGCCGCACCACTTCGGCGGGGAGCGGCGGTTCTTGGGGTTTTACCAGGTCGGGATCGGTCATGGCGGGGGAACAAGCGCGGGGCGCCTCGGGTTCCGCAGCGGATGACCGCTCCCCACATCGTCTGGCTCCGCCGCGACTTGCGCCTCGCGGATCAGACGGCGTTTTATGCCGCCGCCCAGGCGGGTCCGGTGATCCCGCTCTATGTCCTCGACGAGCAAGCGCCCGGGGATCAGGCGATCGGCGGCGCGGCGCGGTGGTGGCTGCATCATTCGCTCGAGAGCCTCGGCCGTCGCCTCGGCGCGCTCGGCTCGCGGCTGATCCTGCGGCGCGGTGACGCGGCGACCGTGGTGGCCTCGATCGCCGCCGAGTGCGGTGCGTCGGCGGTCCACGCGATCCGCCATTTCGAGCCTTGGTGGCGCGATGCCGAGGCCGAACTGGCGGGGAAGCTCGACCTGCAGCTGCACGACGGCAATTACCTGCTTCCGCCCGGCGGCGTGACGACGGGGAGCGGCCAGCCGTACAAGATCTACACTCCGTTCGCGCGTGCCGTGCTCGATGAAATGCCGCCTGCCGATCCGTTGCCGGCGCCACCCGCGCTCGCCTCGCCTGACCGATGGCCGGGGAGCGACGCGCTCGACGATTGGCGCCTGCTCCCGTCGAAGCCTGACTGGGCCGGCGGGATACGTGCGTTCTGGGAAGTCGGCGAGCGCGCGGCGCACGCGCGGCTGGACGAATGGGTCGAGGACGTCGGCGGCTACGACACGAGCCGCAACCTGCCATCGCTGGATGGATCGTCGCGCCTGTCGCCGCACTTGCACTGGGGCGAACTGTCGCCGGCGCAAGTCTGGCGCCGGCTGGCCGGGCATGGGCAGGGATGGCGGACGTTCGCCAAGGAGCTGATCTGGCGCGACTACGCGCAAAATGTGATCGCGCAGTTTCCCGGCTATCCGCGCGCCAGCTACCGTGACGGTTACGACGGGCTCTGGCGCACGGGGCAGGCGGCAAAGCAAGACTTGCGCGCTTGGCGGCAGGGCCGCACCGGGTACCCGATCGTCGATGCCGGGATGCGCCAGTTGTGGCGCACCGGGTGGATGCACAACCGGGTGCGGATGATCACGGCGAGCTTCCTGGTGAAGCACCTCCTGATCGACTGGCGCGAAGGCCAGCGCTGGTTCGCGGACTGCCTGGTGGACGCCGATTATGCCAACAATGGGGTCAACTGGCAGTGGGTCGCGGGGACCGGTGTCGACAGCAACATGTTCAGCCGGATCATGGCGCCGCTGAGTCAGAGCCAGAAGTTCGCCGCGGCAGGCTATATCCGCGAATACGTGCCCGAGCTTGCTCACTTGTCCGACGACGAAATCCACGATCCGGCGGATGACCGGCGCGGCGACTATCCGGCCAAGATCATCGGTCACCGCGAGGCGCGCGAGCGGGCGCTTGTCGCATACCGCGCCGGACGCCGCTAGTTGCGGGGCAGCGGCATCGGGTTCATAGACGCGGACATGAGGGTAGAGGGGTTAGGCAGGGGCACGACCCTCCTTTCCGCGGGCGCGCGGTTCGAGCGCAGCCCCGGCCTGCTGGCGCGCCTGATCGCGCCTGGATTCCACAAGGTGCTCGACCGGATCGACGCGGGGCTGGCGACCGGCTCGATCGTCGCCCGGCTGCCCGATGGCAGCACGCGGATGCTCGGCGGGCGGGCGCCGGGGTTCGCAGCCGAAGTCGAGTTCCGCGACTGGCGCGCGCTAATCCGGCTCGCGACCAACGGCTCGATCGGCTGGTTCCAGGCGTGGGACGCGGGCGAGTGGGACAGCCCCGATCCGGTGCCGCTGTTCGCGCTGTTTATGGCCAACGGCGAGACGCTGGGCGACACCGCCCGGGCGCGCGGACCGTTCAGGCTGGCGGCGCGCTTCGCCCACTGGCTCAACCGCAACACCCCCGACGGCGCGGCGCGCAATATCCACGCGCACTACGATCTCGGCAACGACTTCTACGCCGCGTGGCTGGGACAGAGCATGTGCTACTCCTGCGCGCTGTTCGACACCGGCGATGCGCCGTCCAAGGCGCAGCAGATGCTGTCGGAGCTCGACTACGCTCAGCTCGGCAAAGTCACCGCGATGCTCAACCGCGTCCACGCGCACGAGGCGAGCAGCCTGCTCGAGATCGGGTGCGGCTGGGGAATGCTGGCGCACGCCGCTGCCGGGCAGGGCGCGCGGGTCGACGCCATCAGCCTGTCCGATGAACAACTCGCCTATTGCCGGACCAAGGGCAGCGATCCGGCCAACCCGCGCTTCATGAAGCAGGATTACCGGAACACGCGCGGCCAGTACGACGCGATCGTCAGCACCGAGATGGTCGAGGCGCTGGGGCGTGAATACTGGCCGACGTTCATCGACTGCCTGGCGCGCAACCTGACGGTCGGCGGACGCGCGGCGATCCAGTTCATTTCGATGAAGGACGCGCTGTTCGACGCCTACGCGGCGAGCGCCGACTTCATCCAGGCTTATGTCTTCCCCGGCGGACTGTTGATTCGCACCTCCGAGTTCCGCGCGCTGGCGGAACAGCGCGGTCTCACCTGGACCGACCAGGCGGATCTCGGCGCGCACTATGCCGAGACGCTGCGTATCTGGCGCACCAACTTCGACGCCGCCGCCGCCGAGGGTCGGCTCCCCCCTGGCTTCGACGATCGCTTCGTGCGCCTGTGGCGCTACTACCTGATGTATTGCGAAGGCGGATTTCGCGGCGGCGGGATCGACGTTCACCAGGTGACCTTGATCAAGGAGGCATGATGATGCGCCGCACACTTGGCGGGTTCTTGGCCCTTCTCGCGGCGCTGGCGCTCGGGGCGTGCACCACCACCACGCCCGCCGAACCGCTCGTCCGCCTGGTCCAACCGGCGACCCAGGCGTCGCTGCAGGATCAGCAGGTGTTGTTCTGGAACGATGCCACGCGCGCCGACCGCTTCCGCCGGATGGAGGATTTCTTTCCCGGACACGAAGCCGCCGCCGCCCCCGTCGCGCGCAAGCTGCTGGCGGGAGCGGCCTACGACACGGCGACGGTCGGTGCGCTCGACGCCTATCTCGCCAGCTCGAACGCGGCGGGGATCATGGTGCTGCAAGACGGGCGGGTGCGCTACGAGAAGTACGCGCTCGGGTTCGGGCCTGAGGGGCGCTGGACGAGCTTTTCGGTCGCCAAGAGCTTCACGTCGACCCTGCTCGGCGCGGCGGTGAAGGACGGGTTCATCGCCAGCATGGACGATCCGGTGACCAGATACCTGCCCAGGCTGGCGGGTACTGCGTACGAGGGCGTCAGCGTCGAGCAGCTCGCCACGATGACCTCAGGCGTCAAGTGGAACGAGGATTATGCCGACGCCAACAGCGACGTGGCGAAGATGCTACAGGTCGCCCCGGTCGCCGGCGAATCGCAGGCGATAACCTACGCCCGCACACTGACCCGCGAGGCGCCGGCCGGGCGCAAATGGGTGTACAAGACGCTCGAGACCAACCTGATCGGCGATCTCGTCGCCGCGGCCTCCGGGCGCTCGCTCGCCGCCTATGCCAAGGAGAAGATCGTCGGTCCCGCGGGGTTTGCCGGACCGATGTTCTGGATGACCGATCTCACTCGCGGCAATATCGGCGGCTGCTGCCTGTCGCTGCGCCTGTCGGACTACGCGCGCTTCGGCCAGTTCGCGCTCGACGGCGGGCAGCCATCGGTTCCGGCCGGATGGTTCGTCAATGCCGGCGCCGCCCAAGTCGATCTCGGCAAGGGCTATGGTTACGGCTATCAGTGGTGGACGTATCCGGGGGCCAGCTACGGCGCGCAGGGCATTTTCGGGCAATCGATCACGCTCGACCCCGAGCGACTGCTGGTAATCGCCATAGTTTCGACTTGGCCGCGCGCAACCGGCAGGCCGCTATCCGATGCGCGCCGCGCCTTGCTCGATACGGTGATCGCAGCGAGCGGACGTTAGGCGACCGGGCGGAACACTCCGCCGCTCGAATAGCGGGCGAGGATGTTGTCGTGCACGATCGGACTGAGCAGTTCAGCGAAGGCGCAGCCGGCGATGCAGTTGTCCCACCAGACCACTTCGGCCTGGAGCGATTCGAGCCCGGGCAACGTCAACCAGCACAACTGGCCCATGTGCATCCGGTTGATCGCCGCCGACGAGAAGCCCGAAATCGACAAGTCGTGAACGACGGTGCGGAACGGCCGGCCGCCCGAGGCGCGCAGTTGTCCGGGGATGCTCAGCTTGGTGCGCGGGGAGCAGCGGTCTTCCTGCGCTGCCAGCGAATAGCGATCTTGCGTGTGGATCATGCCGGTCCAGCCCCTGGTTTGCGTCCCAATTCTCAGCCTTGCCGCGCGTTTTTCGGGCAGGCTTTGCAAGGAGTGCCGCAAGCTGGTTGCCAAATCCCTCGACTAACTGGTTAACGGATTTCGCCGATCCGCTCACGATGACGAGTGGCGAAGTCTTCCTGCAGCAGCGCGACGATGCGCGCGGCGACATCCTCGGCCGGCTTGACGCTCGCCGGGTCCTCGCCCGGGTAGGCCTTGGCGCGCATCGCGGTGCGGGTTGCGCCGGGATCGACGATGGCGACGCGGGTATCGCCGAGCTTCTCGATTTCGGTTGCATAGCAGTCGAGCAGTACCTCGAACGCCGCCTTGCTCGCGCCGTAGGCAGCCCAGAAGGCGCGGGGGACGCTGCCGACCGAGCTGGTCAGGCCAATCACCCGCGCGTGCCCGGCGCGCTTGAGCAGCGGGTCGAACGCGGCGATCAGCGCCTGGGTCGCCAGCACGTTGATCGTCAGCGCCTGGCCGAATTGCTTGGGATCGACTTGCGCCACCGGAGTGAGGGTCGGCAGGTAGGCCGCGTTGATCACCATGACGTCGAGTCGGTCCCAGCGCTGCGCCACTGCGGCGGCAAGGCGGGGGACGCCATCGGGCTCGGTCAGGTCGAGCGGCGCGATGGTCGAACTGCCGCCGCCGGCGTGGATCGCATCTTCGACCGTCTCGAGTGCCTTAACATCGCGCGCCGTCAGCACGACATGCGCGCCGGCCTCGGCCAGCGCCCTGGCGGTCGCCGCACCGATCCCCTTGCTCGCGCCGGTGACGAGCGCGACGCGCCCGCTGAATGGCTTGTCGCCCGTCACTTACGCGACCTTGTTAACAGGAAACGAAAGCTGGTCGCCGCGCCCTTCGCGCTGCGCCAAGTCGGTAAGTGCGGTCGGGTAGTCGCCGGTGAAACAGGCGTCGCAGTACTGCGGCCGGGCGTTGTCGCGTACTTGCTCGCCAACCGCGCGGTAGAGCCCGTCGATCGACACGAACGCCAGGCTATCGGCCTGGATGAATTCGCGCATCGGCTCGATGTCCATTCGCGCCGCGAGCAGCTTGGAGCGCTCGGGCGTATCGACGCCATAGAAGCACGAATTGGCGGTCGGCGGGCTGGCGACGCGAAAGTGCACCTCGGTCGCGCCGGCATCGCGCATCATCTCGACGATCTTCATCGAGGTGGTGCCGCGGACGATCGAATCGTCGATCAGGACGATGCGCTTGCCCTCGACCAGCGCCCGATTGGCGTTGTGCTTGCGCTTGACGCTCGAGTGACGCGCGCTGTCGCCCGGCTGGATGAAGGTGCGGCCGACATAGTGGCTGCGGATGATGCCGAGTTCGTAAGGGACGCCCGATTGCTGGGCATAGCCGATCGCCGCGGGCACGCCGCTGTCGGGCACCGCGACCACCAGGTCCGCCTTGACCGGGGCCTCGATCGCCAGCTCGCGCCCGATCGCCTTGCGCGCCTCGTAGACGCTGCGCCCGTCGAAGATCGAATCGGGGCGGCTGAAATAGACGTGCTCGAAGATGCACGGGCGCGGACGGACCTGCCCGAACGGGCGGAGCGATGTGACACGCCCGTCGAAATCGACCCGCACAATCTCGCCCGGATCGACCTGGCGCACGAACTCCGCGCCGACCACGTCGAACGCCACCGTCTCGCTTGCGAACACCGTGGTCTCGCCTAGCTTGCCCATCACCAGTGGGCGGATTCCTAGCGGATCGCGGCAGGCGATCATCCCCTCTGGGGTCATCACCACCAGCGAATAAGCGCCCTCGACCATCCGCAACGCGTCGATCAGGCGGTCGATCGTAGTCGGATAACGGCTCGTCGCGACGAGGTGGATGATGACTTCGGTGTCGGAGGTCGACTGGAAGATCGCACCCTTGCGGACCAGTTCGTCGCGCACGGTCTGCGCGTTCGAGATATTGCCGTTGTGCGCCACCGCGAACCCGCCCGCGGCGAGATCTGCATAGAGCGGCTGGACGTTGCGCAAGCCCGATCCGCCGGTGGTCGAATAGCGTACGTGGCCGGCGGCCATGATCCCCGGAAGACCGGCGATAACGTCCTGGCTGGAAAAGTTCTCCGCGACATGGCCGAGCCCGCGGCGGGAGTAGAAATCCTGCCCGTCGAAGCTGGTGATGCCGGCGGCTTCTTGCCCGCGATGCTGCAGCGCGTGCAGGCCGAGCGCGGTGATCGCCGTGGCGTCGGGCGTGCCGATCGCGCCGAACACGCCGCACTCTTCGCGCAGCTTGTCGCCGTCCGCAGTTTCGAACGGATGATGGAAAGTCATGGGGCTTGCGGCCTCGCTGCTGCGCGCGTGGCGCTCAATGGCGACTGCGGCGCGCGATGACAAGGGCCAGAGCCCGTCTTTGTGCCATTGCGCGCACGGCCAAGCCTGCCTAAACCGCGCCGCGAACGCTGGCCCGATAAGAAACACCCGCACCCTTTGATACTCTCCCCCTTCGAATGGACCGTGGCCAAGCGCTACATGCTGCCCGGCAAGGGTGAGGGATTCATCGCGCTCGTCGCCAGCATCAGCGTGTTCGTGGTCATGCTGTCGGTCGCGCTGCTGGTCGTGGTGATGAGCGTGATGAATGGCTTCCGCGCCGAGCTGCTCGACAAGATCGTCGGGCTCAACGGCCACGCGATCATCCAGGCTTATGGCGGACGGCTCGACGATTGGCAGGGCGTGCTGGACGAAGCGCGCCGCACCCCCGGCGTTACCGAGGCGAGCCCGCTGATCGAGCAGCCGCTGCTGATCACGTTCAACGGCCGGGTCGAAGGCGTGCTGGTGCGCGGCAACACCGCCGAAGATCTCGCCAAGCTGGGCCCCAAGGTGATTCAGGGCAGCATCGACCCGCTGAAGCCCGACGCGGCGCAGGTCGCGATCGGAACCCGGCTGGCGCAGAACATCGGCGCGCGGGTGGGCGATACGATCACGGTAATCAACCCTGCGGGCCGCTCGACCCCGTTCGGCACGGTGCCACGACAGGTCGGCTACCAGGTGGCGGCGCTGTTCGAGATCGGGGTCTATGATTACGACGAGAAGTTCGTCGTCATGCCGATCGCCGACGCACAGACGCTGATGCTCAGCGGCGACACGATCGGTATGATCGAGGTCAAGACCGACGACGCCGACAAGGCGAGCGAATACCTTGCACCGTTGGCGAAAAAGCTCGCCGGCAAGGCGGTGGTGTCCGACTGGAAGGAAATCAACGCCTCGCTGTTCGAGGCGCTGGAGGTCGAGCGGGTGGCGATGTTCTTCGCGCTGTCGCTGATCGTCATCGTCGCGGCGTTCAATATCCTCTCCAGCCTGGTCATGCTGGTGCGCGCCAAATCGCGCGACATCGCGATCATGCGCACGATGGGCGCGACGCGGCGTTCGCTGCTCAAAATCTTCGTCGCCGCCGGGTCCACGCTCGGCGCGATCGGCACCGGAGCGGGATTGCTGCTGGGGTTCGCGATCCTGTTCTTTCGCCAGGGCATCGTCAACGCGATCCAGTTCCTCACCGGGCAGAACCTGTGGGATCCTTCGGTCCGGTTCCTCTCGACGCTACCCTCGCGTCCCGACCCGGTCGAGATTGTCGGCATCGCGATCCTGGCGCTGGTCCTCAGCTTTCTCGCCACGCTCTACCCGTCGTTCAAGGCGGCAAGCACCGATCCGGTCCAGGTGCTGCGTTATGAGTAAAACGGTCGTCAGGCTGACCAACCTCACTCGCTCGTTCGAGCAGGGCGGGGTGCGGATCGATGTGCTGCGCGGGATCGACCTGGCGATCTCCGCGGGCGAGATCGTCGCGCTGCTCGGGCCTTCGGGATCGGGCAAATCGACCATGCTCCAGGCGGTCGGGCTGCTCGAAGGCGGGTTCGGCGGCAAGATCGAGATCGCCGGGATCGACGCGACCACCTTGCCGACCGACGGCCGCACCAAGCTGCGGCGCGAGCATCTGGGCTTCGTTTATCAGTTCCACCACTTGCTGCCCGATTTCAACGCGATCGAGAACGTGATCCTGCCGCAGCTCGTGGCCGGGCGCGGGCAGGCCGACGCCGAAGAGCGGGCCCGTTCGATCCTGACCTCGCTCGGGCTCGACCACCGGCTGACGCACCGCCCGAGCCAGCTATCCGGGGGCGAGCAGCAGCGGGTCGCGGTTGCGCGGGCGCTGGCGAACCGGCCGCAGCTGGTGCTGGCCGACGAGCCGACCGGCAACCTCGACGAAGCCACAGCCGACCGGGTGTTCGCCGAATTTCTCGAGCTTGTCCGCGGCGAAGGCAGCGCGGCGATCGTCGCCACGCACAACGAGCGGCTGGCGAAGCGGATGGACCGCGTGGTACGCCTGCACGAGGGAGTGCTCGAATGACGACGATCGCCGATTTCACGGTCGAGAAGCCCGATGGGACCCCGCTCGACCTGACCGACAAGCTCGGCAAGGTTTTGCTGGTGGTCAATGTCGCCAGCAAGTGCGGCTTCACGCCGCAGTACCAGGGGCTGGAAGAGCTCCAGCGCAAGTTCGCCGACCAGGGGTTCGAGGTGCTTGGCTTTCCGTGCAACCAGTTCGGGTCGCAGGAACCCGGCAACGCCGAGGAAATCGCCAGCTTCTGCAAGCTGACTTACGACGTCACCTTCCCGGTGCTCAAGAAGGTTGAGGTCAATGGCGCCGGCGCGAGCCCGCTCTACGACTGGATGAAGGGCGAAGCGCCCGGGCTGATGGGCTCCAAATCGGTCAAATGGAACTTCACCAAGTTCCTGATCGATCGCGAAGGCCGGGTGGTGCGCCGTTACGGTCCGACCGACGCGCCGGCGGGCATCGAGAAGGATATCGCCAAACTGCTTTGAGGTCTGTGGAGAAATCGCGCGGCCGCCCCCTTCCGAATCGCGCGCCGCCGCCTAATCTCGTGTCCATGGCCTTCGCCCCGTTCGTTCCCTTGCGCGTCATGTCGAGCTATTCGCTGCTCGAAGGCGCCATCGATCCCAAGGCGATCGCGCGGCTGGCCAAGGAGCGCGGCTTCCCGGGAATCGCGATCTGCGACCGCAACGGGCTCTACGGCGCGGTCCCCTTCGCCGCTGCCTGCTTCGAGAAAGGCGTCCAGCCCATCGTCGGCGCGTTGCTCGGCGTCTGCCGCTCACCCGACAGCGAGATCATCGATCATCTGCCGCTGTTCGCGCAGGACGAGAAGGGCTACGAAAACCTCTGTCACCTCGTCAGCCACGCGCATCTGGAGCGCCCGCTCGAGCAGCCGGCGCATGTCCATCTGTCCGACCTCGAGGGGCGCACCGAGGGGCTGATCGCGCTGACCGGCGCGGGGGAGGGTGCGCTGACCCGCTTGCTCGCCGACGGGCGGCACGATGAGGCCGAGGCAATGGGTGAGCGGCTCACGGGGCTGTTCCCGGGCCGGCTCTACGTCGAACTGGCGCGGCGCAGCACCGCGGTGTGCGATGCGGCGGAGGATGCGCTGATCGCGCTGGCATACGCTGGCGACCTGCCCCTGGTCGCGACCAACCCGGCGCAGTTCGACGACCCGCACTTCCACGCCGCGCACGACGCGATGCTTTGCATAGCGAATTCGACTCACATCGATGCCGCCGAGCGGCCCCGCTCCAATCCCGAGGCCTTCGTCAAGTCGGCGCCGATGATGGACGAACTGTTCGCCGACCTGCCCGAAGCGCTCGCCAATACATTGGTCATCGCGCAGCGCTGTGCGTTCGCCCCGCCCAACCGGGATCCGATCCTGCCCAGCCTTGCCGGCGACCTCGAAGGCGAAGCGCGGATGCTGGCCGCCGACTCGCGCGCCGGGCTGGCGGCACGGCTGGAGAAATACGGCGAGCTCACCGACGACGAGCTGCGGGTCTATCTCGACCGGCTCGAATTCGAGATCGACGTCATCAACCAGATGGGGTTTCCCGGCTACTTCCTGATCGTCGCCGACTTCATCAAGTGGGCCAAGGACCAGGGTATTCCCGTGGGGCCGGGGCGCGGCTCGGGCGCGGGCAGCGTGGTCGCCTGGGCGCTGACGATCACCGATCTCGACCCGATCCGCATGGGTCTGCTGTTCGAGCGCTTCCTCAACCCTGAACGCGTGTCGATGCCGGACTTCGACATCGACTTCTGCGAAACCCGCCGCGGCGAGGTGATCCGCTACGTCCAGGCGAAGTACGGCAGCGACCACGTCGCGCAGATCATCACCTTCGGCAAGCTGAAGGCCCGCGCGGTGCTGCGCGACTGCGGGCGCATCCTGCAGATGAGCTACGGCCAAGTCGACCGCCTGTGCAAGATGGTGCCCAATCATCCGACCGACCAGTGGACTCTGCCGCGCACGCTCAACGGGGTGAGCGAGTTCCGCCGCGAATACGACACCAGCGACGAAGTCCGCCGCCTGCTCGACCTGGCGATGCAACTGGAGGGTCTGCCGCGCAATAGTTCGACTCACGCCGCGGGGGTGGTGATCGGCGACCGACCGCTGGCCCAGCTCGTGCCGCTTTACCGCGATCCACGGTCGGACATGCCGGTCACCCAGTTCGACATGAAACATGTCGAGAGCGCGGGGCTGGTCAAGTTCGACTTCCTCGGGCTCAAGACGCTGTCGGTGCTGCAAAAGGCGGTCGAACTGCTCGAGAAGCGCGGCATCACGATCGATCTCACGGGGCTGCCGCTCGACGATCCGGCGGTCTACGAGCTGATGAAGAGCGGCAACACGGTCGGCGTGTTCCAGCTCGAATCGGAAGGCATGCGGCGTACGCTGACCGCCGTGCGGCCGAGCCGGTTTGAGGACGTGATCGCGATCGGTGCGCTCTATCGCCCGGGTCCGATGGACAACATCCCGCTCTTCGGCCGCCGCAAGAACGGGCAGGAGGCGATCGAATATCCGCATCCCAAACTGGAAGCGATCCTCGCCGAAACCTACGGCATCATCGTCTACCAGGAACAGGTCATGCAGGCCGCGCAGATCCTGGCCGGATATTCGCTGGGCGATGCCGACCTGCTGCGCCGGGCGATGGGCAAGAAGGTCCAGGCCGAGATGGACGCGCAGCGCCAGCGGTTCGTCAACGGCTGCGCCAGCGTGTCGCAAATCCCCGAGCGACGCGCCAACGAGCTGTTCGACCTGATCGACAAGTTCGCCGGCTATGGCTTCAACAAGAGCCACGCCGCCGCCTATGCGCTGCTGTCGTACCAGACCGGGTGGGTGAAGGCGCATTACCCCGAAGAATTCTACGCCGCGTCGATGTGCTTCGACATGCACCAGTCGGAAAAGCTCGCGGCCTTCGTCGACGATGCGCGCCGCGCCGGGATCGTCATCGCGCCGCCCGACGTCAATCGTTCGGAAGCCGAATATGCCGTCGAGCGCACCGACGACGGTTACGCTGTGCGCTATGCGCTGGCGGGCATCCGCAACGTCGGCGAAAAGGCGATGGAGGCGCTGGTCGCCGAGCGCGAGGCCAACGGCTGGTTCGAAACCGTCGAGGATCTGTTCGCGCGCCTGCCCAAGGGGTCGATGAATTCGCGCCAGCTCGAAGGGCTGGTCGCCGCCGGCGCACTCGACACGCTCGAGCCCAATCGGGCCAAGCTGTTCGCCAACGCCGAGCTGCTGCTGGCGGTGACCGAGGCGGCCAACCGCGAGCGTGAAAGCGGCCAGGCGGCGCTGTTCGGCGGCGAGGCGCAGCCCGACAGCGCGTTGCGCCTCAAGGACGCGGACGAATGGTCACGCGCCGAGCGCATGGCCAGAGAGCGCGACAACTTCGGGTTCTACTTCTCCGCGCACCCGGTCGAACAATACCGCGCGATCGCCTCGGCCAACGGCGCCCGCAGCTACGCCTCGCTGATGGACGGCGGCGCGCCGGCGGGAGGCCGTGCGCCGGCGGTGCTGGCGGCGATGGTCGAGAAGGTCAGCCGCGGCCGTACGCGCAAGGGCAACGATTTCATCCGCGCCGACTTTTCCGACAGCAGCGGGCAGTTCTCCGCCGCCTGTTTCGAAGACAGCCTGGTGGCGAGCTTCGCCAAGTGGGCGGAGGAAAGCACCTGCGTCCTGCTCAACGTCGAGCTCGACAGCCCGAGCCCCGACGAGCCGCCGCGCATCACGGTGCGCGGCGCCCGGCCGCTGCGCGACGTCAAGGCCGCGGCGCGGATGCTGCTGACGCTCGACGTACTCGATCCGGCGGCGCTGCCGCTGCTGCGCGACGAACTCGCGCCAGGTCCGGACGGCCGCGGCGCGGTCGAGGTGTGCCTACGGACCGGCGGGCCGCGCGAACCGAGAATGCTGCTTGGGCGCAGCTTCCAGCTCGACGGCGACCTCGCCGAGCGCTTGGCAAGTGTCGAGGGACTTGCCAATGTGCAGCTTGCCACCCAACGCGGACCGAACCTGCGGCTGGTCGCCTGAGCCGCCTTACCCGGCGGACGGGCCGGGAACAGGAGTGAACAATGCTTGGAGCGATGCAGGACTGGGACCTCGTCGTCACGCACCTGATCGATCACGCGGCGCGCGAATACGGCGCGCGCGAACACGTTACACGCTGGGCGGACGGCAGCGAGACCCGCACCACCTGGGCGGGAGTCAAGCACGATGCGCTCAAGATGACCCAGGCCCTGCGCGCGGCGGGCGTGGGCAAGGGCGACCGGATCGCGACGCTGGCGATGAACCACAGCCGTCACCTGGTCTCCTGGTACGGTGCGGTCGGCGTCGGCGGCGTGCTCCACACGATTAACCCGCGGCTGTTCGACGACCAGCTCGAATACATCGTCAATCACGCTGAGGACCGCGTGCTGCTGTACGACGCGGTGTTCCAGCCGATCGTCGATCGCCTGCGCGGCCGCTGGACGTGCGTGACGACTTACATTTGTTTCGACCCTGCCGCCGGCAGCAATGCGCCCGCATTCGAGGACTGGATCCGCGCGCATGATGGCAACGCAGCGTGGGCCGCCATCGACGAGCGCGACCCGTGCATGCTGTGCTATACCAGCGGCACCACCGGCAATCCCAAGGGCGTGCTTTACGAACACCGTTCGACCGTGCTCCACGCGATGGCGGGGGTGCAGCCCAACCTGTTCGACTTCGACAGCCGTTCGGTCATGCTGCCGATCGTGCCGATGTTTCACGCGGCGAGCTGGGGCCTGCCCTGGGCCGGGACGATTCCGGGGGTCAAGTTCGTGTATTCGGCGGTCAACGATCCCAAAGTGCTGTGCGACCTGTTCGACAGCGAGGCCGTGACGCATTCGGCCGGTGTGCCGACCGTTTGGTTGGGGATGTTCCAGTACCTCGATTCGGTTGGCAAGGATGTGCGCGACATCGGCAAGCTGGAAACCGCCATCATCGGCGGGTCGGCCGCGCCGAAGTTCATGATCGAGCGGCTGATGACCAACGGCATTCGCGTGGCGCACGCCTGGGGCATGACCGAAACCTCGCCGATCGGCACCACGGGCTCGTACCCGGCGAACTGGAACGCGATGGACTTCGCCCAGCAGGTCGAGCTGGTCCAGAAGCAGGGCCGCCCCGCATTCGGGGTCGAGCTGCGCTGCGTCGATCTTGACGACCCGGACAAGGTCCTGCCGCGTGACGGGCGGACTTCGGGCGCGCTGCAGGTGCGCGGGCCATGGGTGATCAGGCGCTATTTCAAGGCCGAGGAAGATGCGGTCGGGCCCGGCCAATGGTTCGACACCGGCGACGTCGCGGTGATCCACCCCGACGGCACGCTGCAGCTGACCGACCGGACCAAGGACGTGATCAAGTCGGGCGGCGAATGGATCAGCTCGGTCGAGCTGGAAAACGCGGCGGTCGGTCATCCGGGCATCGCCGAAGCGGCGGCGATCGGCATCGCCCACCCCAGGTGGGACGAACGGCCGATTCTGGTGTGCGTGGTGAAGGAAGGCTGCGAGGTATCGGCGGCCGATGTCCTCGCGCATCTGAGCGACAAGGTGGCCAAGTGGTGGCTGCCCGATGCGGTCGAGTTCGTCGACGACATCCCCCACACCGGCACCGGCAAGATCAGCAAGAAGGATTTGCGCGAACGGTTCCGCGATTATCGCCTGGTCGAGGACGAGGTCCAGTGAGCGGCGCTTGTCCCAAATGCGGCAACCGGATGGAAGAAGGCTTCACGATCGACGCGGGCGACTACAGCATCCCCTCGGTCGGAACGTGGCACGGCGGCAAGCCGCAGAAATCCGTGTGGTTAGGCCTCAAGACCGACAAGACCGCCAAGCGCGAGATCGTCTCGTGGCGCTGCACCAAGTGCGGCTATCTGGAAAATTACGCGAAGTAGGGTTCGTTACTCGGGCAGAAAGTCCGGCACCGAAAGGTAGCGTTCGCCGGTATCGTAGTTGAACCCGAGCACGCGCGCGCCCGCATCGAGGTCGGGCAGCTTCTGCGCGATCGCCGCGAGCGTTGCGCCGCTCGAGATGCCTACCAGCAGCCCTTCCTGGCTCGCGCAACGCCGGGCCATGTCCTTGGCCGCCTCGGGCTCGACCTGGATCGCGCCGTCGATTGCCTGGGTGTGCAAGTTGCCCGGAATGAACCCCGCGCCGATCCCCTGGATCGGGTGCGGACCGGGCTGCCCGCCGCTGATTACCGGGGACAGCGTCGGCTCGACAGCATAGGCCTTCATGCCGCTCCAGGTCCGCTTGAGCACTTCGGCGCACCCGGTCAGGTGCCCGCCGGTGCCGACCCCGGTGATCAAAATGTCGATCGGGGCGTCGCCGAAGTCGACGAGAATCTCCTGTGCGGTGGTGCGGGCGTGGACGGCGACGTTGGACTGGTTTTCGAACTGCTGCGGCATCCACGATCCCGGCGCCTGCGCGATCAGCTCGGCGGCGCGTTCGAGCGCGCCCTTCATGCCCTTTTCGCGCGGCGTCAGGTCGAAGCTGGCGCCATAGGCCAGCATCAGCCGCCGGCGCTCGATGCTCATGCTCTCGGGCATGACCAGCACCAGCTTGTAGCCCTTGACCGCGGCGACCATGGCCAGGCCGATGCCGGTGTTGCCGCTGGTCGGCTCGATGATCGTGCCGCCGGGCTGGAGCGCGCCGGACTTCTCGGCATCCTCGACCATCGCCAGCGCGATGCGGTCCTTGATCGAGCCGCCGGGATTCGACCGCTCGCTTTTCACCCACACCTCGTGGTCGGGAAACATCCGCGCAAGGCGAATGTGCGGCGTCTTGCCGATCGTTTCCAGAACGCTGGCGGCCTTCATTTCAAGATCTCCCGTGCGGCTTGTTCATCTAGGTACTGCGATGAGAACGTCCGGACCCGTCGCAGTTCCGGGTATAGCCAGGCCCACAGGCCGGTGACCACGATAGCACCGACGCCGCCGAACACCACCGCCCCGGTGGCCCCGAGCAGGGCCGCGGCGAGGCCCGACTGCATCTCGCCCAGTTCGTTCGAGGCCGAGATCGCCAGGCCCGAGATGGACGACACCCGCCCGCGCATAACGTCGGGCGTGTTGAGCTGGACCAGGCTGTTGCGCACGAACACCGAGACCATGTCGGCCGCGCCGAGCACACCCAGCGCGGCGAGGCTCAGGGAGAAATCGCGCGAGAGCCCGAACACGATCGTCGCCGCGCCGAACACCACCACCGCCCACAGCATCTTGGGTCCGACCTGGGTCTCGATCGGCCGCCACGACAGCCACAGCCCGACGAGCACCGCGCCCACCGCCGGCGCGCCGCGCATCAGCCCGAGGCCGAGCGGCCCGACTTCGAGGATGTCGCGCGCAAACACCGGCAGCATCGCGGTCGCGCCGCCGAGCAGGACCGCAAACAGGTCGAGCGTGATGCACCCCTGCAGGAACCGCTCGCGCTTCACGAAGCGGAAGCCGTCGATCATCTGGCGGACCGGATGGATCGGCGGCCCTTCGTGGACCGCGCGGATCGGCCGGATCAGCGCGACCAGCGTGGCCGATAGCACCAGCATCGCCGCCGATAGGGCGTAGGGAAGGGCAGGCTCCCACGCGAACAGCGCGCCGCCCAGCGCGGGCCCCAGCACGCTGCCGACCTGCCACGAGATCGACGACATCGCGATCGCCTTGGGCAACAGCGCCGGTGGCACCACGTTGGGCGCGATGGCGCTGAAGGCCGGTCCGTTGAACACCCGCGCGGTGCCGTGCAGCGCGGCGAGCACGAATAGCAGCGGCAGCGTCAGAACGTCGGCCCAGGTGGTCCAGGCGAGCGCGAGCGCGATGCCCGCATCGATGCCATTGGCGAACATGACCACCCGCCGCCGGTCGAACCGGTCAGCCGCTATTCCGGCGATCGGGGTCAGGAAGAACAGTGGGACGAACTGCGCCAGGCCGAGCAGGCCCAGCTGAAGCGCCGCTTCCGACGGGCTCATGCCGTAATCGGTGCGGGCGAGATCGTAGGTTTGGTAGCCGATCAGCACGACCATCGAGATCGTCGCCAGCACGGCGACGAAGCGGGCCGTCCAGTACTTGCGGAAGTCGGCGATCTGTAGCGGGGAAGTCGGCTCGCTCACGCTGCGCAAATGGCAGCGCTCTCCGCGCCTGCCAAGCAAGCGCTATACGTCAGCAGCGGATAAAAACTTGCCCCTAGCGCGCGCGGCGCAGGCGGGGATTTGGCTGGAGCGCTTCGATGATGCGCATGAAATCGTCGAGCCGGATGATCCGCTCGAACTGGAAGCCGGCGCGCGCGTCGCGCGTCCAGATGACATAGGCCTCGATCCGGCCGACTTCGGGCAGGCGGATGATCACGCGGTCGCCGCGCTCGAGCCCGAGCGAATCGTCGACCATGAAACCATGCGCCGAGATATTGGCGATGTGCATGACCAGATCACCGCGCTCGTGATGCTCGGCAATGACGGGATAGTCGACCGGATGCCGCGCCGCACGGCGCAGATCGGTGACCGAAAGCTGTGCTCCGACTGACACGGTTCCACTACCCTCCCGTAAATGTGGAAGGGCCGCACTACCGGGCAAAGGCTATTATTTGTTTAACCTGGGCGCGGGGCGTCAGGTGAGGACGCCGTGGCGTTTCTTGCCCAGGCTCAAGCGGCCAGGCCGCGCGCAAGCGAGCACATCGGACACCGTTTCGCCGTCGAGCTTGACCGCGCCCTCGGCCGCCTTGCGCTTGGCCTCGCCGCTGGATGCGGTGAAGCCGAGCGCGGTCAGCGCGGCGGCGAAGCTCATGCCGGGCTCGAGCGCGATCGTCGGCAGGTCCTCGCCAGCGCCGCCGCCGGCGAACGTGGCCGAGGCGGTCGCTTCGGCGGAGCGCGCCGCATCCTCGCCCCGCACCAGCCCCGTGACCTCGTTGGCGAGCACGACCTTGGCCGCGTTGATCTCCGCCCCCTGGAGCGCCTCGAGCCGGGCGATTTCGTCCAGCGGCAAGTCGGTGAACAGGCGCAGAAAGCGGCCGACGTCGCGGTCGTCGGCGTTGCGCCAGTACTGCCAAAAATCCCACGCCGGCAGCTGTGCCTCGTTGAGCCACACGGCTCCGGCGGCGGTCTTGCCCATCTTGGCGCCGTCCGCGGTGGTCAGCAGCGGGGTGGTGAGACCGAACAGCTCGCGCCGGTCCATCCGGCGGGACAGCTCCATGCCGTTGACGATATTGCCCCACTGGTCGCTGCCGCCCATCTGCAGGCGGCATTCGTAGCGGCGCGCCAGTTCGAGGAAATCGTATGCCTGGAGGATCATGTAGTTGAATTCGAGGAATGTTAGCGGCTGTTCGCGCTCGAGCCGCAGCTTAACCGAATCGAAGGTCAGCATGCGGTTGATCGTGAAATGGGGGCCCACATCGCGCAGCAGCTCGATGTAGCCCAGTTGCGAGAGCCATTCGTCGTTGTCGACCATGATCGCGCCGGTGGGGCTGTCGTCGAACCGCAGGAGCCGCTCGAACACCGTCCTGATCGAGCCGATGTTGGCGGCGATCGTCTCGCCGGTGAGCAGCAGCCGGGATTCGTCCTTGCCGGAAGGGTCGCCGACTTTGGTGGTCCCTCCGCCCATGACCACGATCGGCTTGTGCCCGCTTTGCTGGAGCCGGCGCAGCATCATGATCTGCACCAGGCTGCCGACGTGGAGCGACGGCGCGGTGGCGTCGAAGCCGATATATCCGGGCACGACCTGCCGCGCGGCAAGGGCGTCCAGTCCCGCCGGGTCGGTCATCTGGTGGACATAGCCCCGCTCGTGAAGCAGGCGCAGCAGATCGGATTTGTACTCGCTCATCGCGGGCGGGCGGTTAGCACGGGGGCTGGCACATGCAAACGTATGGGTTGACGGCGCACCCGGCGCATCCGCCGGTGGGCGTGAGCGCCATCGAGGCCCGCGTGATCGGGTGGGACGCGGCCTGGCTGCGCGTACGCTGGCGCGTCGAGGGCGCGCAAGCGCTGGTCGTGCCGGCCTTCGCCGGGCGCGGGCGGGCGGACGAACTGTGGCGCACGACCTGCTTCGAGCTGTTCCTGCGGCCGCAAGGGGCTGAGGCCTATGTCGAGCTGAACCTCTCGCCGTCGGAGCGCTGGGCGGCCTACGATTTCACCTCCTACCGCGAGGGCATGGCCGAGCGACCCGCCTCGCGCGAACCCGACTGCGCCATGCGGCAGGGCAGCAGCTTCGCGATCTTCGACGCCGCCATTCCGCGCGACGTGCTGCCGGGGCTTCCCGCTGCCGCCAACTTCGCCGCGGTGATCGAGGAGGAGGGCGGGGCGATCAGCTATTGGGCTTTGGCACACCCCGAAGCGAAGCCCGATTTTCACGGGCCGGCTTGCTTCACGGTCGAGCTTGGGCCACCCGAATCGCCATGAAATTCGGCATCGACCGGCTGCTGAGCGAGCCGGACCTCCTTAAGCAATTGGGCGGCCGCCGCGTGGCGTTGGTGGCGCATCCGGCTTCGGTTACCGCCGATCTCACCCACAGCCTCGACGCGCTGATCGCCGCCGGCGTCAACCTGACCAGCGCCTTCGGCCCGCAACACGGGCTCAAGGGCGACAAGCAGGACAACATGGTCGAGACGGCGGACGAAACCGATCCGGCCTACGGCATCCCCGTCTTCAGCCTCTACGGCGAGGTGCGCCGGCCCAGCGGGCAGATGATGAGCACCGCCGACGTGTTCCTGTTCGACCTGCAGGATCTCGGCTGCCGCATCTACACCTTCGTCACCACGCTGCTCTATCTGCTCGAGGCGGCGGCGGTGCACGGCAAGGAAGTCTGGGTGCTCGATCGGCCCAACCCGGCAGGCCGCCCGGTCGAGGGCACGCTGCTGGTGGCGGGGCAGGAGAGCTTCGTCGGCGCGGCCCAGATGCCGATGCGCCACGGGCTGACGATGGGCGAAATGGGCCACTGGTTCATCCAGCAGTTCGGCATCGATGTCGCCTATCGCGTGATCGACATGCACCACTGGCTGCCCGAGGCGGGCCCCGGATTTGGATGGCCGGAGGGCCGGGTGTGGATCAATCCGAGCCCCAACGCCGCGAGTCTCAACATGGCCCGCGCATATGCCGGGACGGTCATGCTCGAAGGGACCAACTTGTCCGAAGCGCGCGGCACGACCCGGCCGCTCGAAGTGCTGTTCGGCGCGCCCGACCTCGACGCGAGTAAAGTGCTGGCGGAAATGCGCCGGTTCGCTCCCGAGTGGCTGGGAGGCTGCGCGATCCGTCCGTGCTGGTTCGAGCCGACCTTCCACAAGCATTCGGGCAAACTGTGCAGCGGGCTGATGATCCACGCCGAGCAGCGCTTCTACGGCCACGAGCGCTTTCGCCCATGGCGGCTCCAGGCGCTCGCGTTCAAGGCGATCCGCCGGCTCCACCCCGATTACGACCTGTGGCGCGATTTTGCTTATGAGTACGAGACCGACCGGCTAGCGATCGATGTGATCAACGGCGGGCCGGCCTTGCGCGAATGGGTCGATGAGGTGGATGCAAATCCTGCGGACATCGATGAGGTCGCCGCGCGGGACGAAGCGGCCTGGCGGGAATCGACCCGGCAGTACCTGCTCTATTGACCGCCATGATCGCGATCATGCTTTCCCTATTGGCGGCCGGGCAACGGATTCCTCCGCACACGGGAATGATCAACACGCGCCTTATCTGTCATTTGCCGCTCATCGTCCCGGGCGAAGGTGCGTTGCGGGTGGGACGGGAAGCCCGGCAATGGGTGGAAGGCCAGCTACTCGTCTTCGACGACTCGGTTGAGCACGAGGCCTGGAACAATGCCGCTCGCGATCGTCTTATGCTCATCTTCGGCATCTGGCGGCCCGAAATCGAGCCGATTGAACGCGCGCAGCTTCGCGCGCTGTTTGCCGCCGTTGATACCGCCTAGCTGCGCACAGCTTGTGCGATACCGAGTTTTTTGGAAGTTCCGCCTTGACCCGGGCACCGTAGCGCCTGACCGGCGTTTCTAAAGAAGCGGACAGCAGAGCCGCGTTGGAGAGATTAGTTATGGCCAGCATATCGGCCCCGGCCGCTGGGCAGCGTGGCGTGTCGGCGACGCTGTGGATCCTGCTCGTGGTCTACATCTTCAATTTCATCGACCGGCAGATCGTCAACATCCTCGCCGAGCCGATCGCCAGGGAACTGCAGCTCAGCGATACGCAGATCGGCCTGATGACGGGCCTGGCTTTCGCGCTGTTCTATACCGTGCTGGGCATCCCGATCGCGCGCTACGCCGATCGCCCGACCACCAGCCGCCCCAGGCTGATTGCGATCGCGCTGGCCACCTGGTCGGTGATGACCGCGCTGTGCGGCGTGGCGCAGAACTTCTGGCAGTTGCTGCTGGCGCGCGTTGGCGTTGGGGTGGGCGAAGCGGGGTGCACCCCGGCGGCGCACTCGCTGATCAGCGACCTGGTGCCCAAGGAGAGGCGCTCCTCCGCGCTCGCCTTCTATGCGCTGGGCATCCCGATCGGCACGTTGCTGGGCATGGTCATCGGAGGCCTGCTGGCCGACGCGGTTGGTTGGCGCAATGCGTTCCTCGTCGTCGGCCTGCCGGGTGTGTTCATGGCGGTGATCGTGTTGATGATCCTCAAGGACCCGCGCCACCGTGCCAACGTCGAAGCTGCCAAGCCCTACGCCCCCCTTAGCAGCAAGGCGACGATCAAGGCGATTTTCGGCTCTCGCGCGATGGTGCTGCTGCTGTTCGCCGCCTCCAGCGCGTCATTCCTCAGCTACGGCAAGGGTATCTGGACGACGATCTTTTTCCAGCGCACTCACGGCCTTTCGCCGGGCGAGGTCGGGCTTTATTTCGGCCTTGTCGCCGGCTTCGCCGGCATCCTGGGGACCTGGCTCGGCGGCAAGATCGCCGACAAGTACGGCGCGACCAACCGGCGCCACGTGATGACCGCGCCCGCGATCGGCATGTTGATCGCCGCGCCGATCGCATTCGTGGGCTACAATGCGACCGACTGGCGGGTGGCGCTGGCGATCCTGTTCGTGCCGACGGTGCTCAACTCGCTCTATTACGGCCCGACCTATTCGGCGGTGCAGGGGTTGGTCGCCCCGCAGGCTCGGGCGATGGCGGCAGCAGTGCTGCTGTTCTTCCAGAACCTCATCGGCCTCGGGCTTGGCCCGCTATTATTCGGCATGCTGTCGGATGGGATCAAGCCGACCTTCGGTGAGGGCAGTGTGCAGTACGTCCTTTATTTCGCCGCGTTCCTCGGGCTTATTCCCGCGTTCTTCTTTTGGCGCTGCAGCCTGCGCCTCAACGACGAACTCGACCAGAAGGGCTAGCGAGCGGGCATCAGCCGGGCCGACAGTGGGCGGCGGCGGCGGCAGCGGTCGCGGGTCGTCGGCGTTGTTCAACGCTCCAGGCCCTCCCCCATAGCGGCCGGAGCGTCGATGGGGTTGACCAGGCCGACCAGCACAAAGCTGATGATCATCAGCAGAGACCAACTGCCTAGTTTCGCCCATCCGACCAATTGCCAGCCCGACCGCTGATCGGGATAAGTCCAGGCACGGGCAAACGTGCCGATGTTCTCGGCGAACCAGATAAAGATCGCGACGAGCAAGAACCCTGCCAGCAGGGGCATCCAGCGATGGACCTTCCAGACGCGGAAATGAACCCGCGTCCGCCAGAACAGCACTGCGGTCAGCACAAATAGCGCCAGCCGCGCGTCGGGCAGCCAGTGGTGTGCGAAGAAGTTGACGTAAATCGCGGCCGCCAGCGCCCAAGTGCTCCATCGCGGCGGATACCCGGTAAACCGGAAGTCGAATATCCGCCAGACCCGCGCGATGTAGCTGCCCACTGCGGCGTACATGAACCCCGAAAATAACGGCACCGCGCCGATGTGCAGCACGCTCGCTTCGGGATACAGCCACGACCCGGCGCTGGTCTTGAACAGTTCCATAATCGTGCCGACAACGTGAAAGATCAGGATTACCTTGGCCTCGGACCAGGTTTCCAGCCGCAGAAGCAGCATTCCCGCCTGAATCGCGACTGCCGCGAGGGTCAGAAAGTCGTAGCGGTGCAGCGGCGCGTCGTCGGGATATGCAAGGTGAGTGACGAGCAGGAGGCCGAGCATCAGTGCGCCGAACAGACAGGCCCAGCCTTGCTTGAAACCGAACAGGAGGAATTCGTAGAGCCACAGCCGCCAGCCGCGCCCCGGCTCGAACACCTCGAGGCGAAGCCTGACCGCCTCGAATCGCGAGTGGCGCATTACTAGCCCTGCTTGCGGCTCAGTTCGCGCATCGCTCCGTCGAGGCCGTCAAGCGACAGCGCATACATCCGGTCATTGAGCAGCTGCTTGATCAGCCTGGTCGACTGGGAATAGCCCCACTGCTGTTCGGGCACCGGGTTGAGCCACACGATCGCCGGATAGGTGTTGGTCACGCGGTGCAGCCAGGTGGCGCCGGGTTCCTCGTTCATGTGCTCGACGCTGCCGCCGGGATGGGTGATCTCGTACGGGCTCATCGCCGCGTCGCCGACGAACACGATCTTGTAGTCGTGACCGAACTTGTGGAGCACGTCCCAGGTCTTGGTCCGTTCGGCCCAGCGGCGGCGATTGTCCTTCCACAGGCCTTCGTACAGGCAGTTGTGAAAGTAGAAGAATTCCAGGTTCTTGAACTCGGCGGTGGCGGCGCTGAACAGTTCTTCGACCAGCTTGATGAACGGGTCCATCGACCCGCCGACATCAAGGAATAACAGCAGCTTGACCGCGTTGTGCCGTTCAGGCCGCATATGGATGTCGAGCCAGCCCTGTTTGGCGGTGCCGTCGATTGTCGCGTCGAGGTCAAGCTCGTCTGCGGCGCCCTCGCGCGCGAACCGGCGCAGGCGGCGCAGCGCCATCTTGATGTTGCGAGTGCCGAGTTCGCGGGTGTTGTCGAGGTTCCTGAATTCGCGCTTTTCCCACACCTTGAGCGCGCGCTTGTGCTGGCTTTCGCCGCCGATGCGCACACCTTCGGGATTGTAGCCGCCGTTGCCGAACGGACTGGTGCCGCCGGTGCCGATCCACTTGCTGCCGCCTTCGTGGCGCTTCTGCTGTTCCTCGATCCGCTGTTTCAGTGTCTCCATGATCTCGTCCCAGCTGCCGAGCGACTTGATTGCCTCCATTTCCTCGGGCGTGAGGAATTTCTCGGCGATCGCCTTCAGCCAGTCCTCGGGAATCTCGACCGCCTGCTGGCCGTAATCGGTCAGCACGCCCTTGAAGACCTTCTGGAAAACCTGGTCGAAGCGGTCGATCAGCCCTTCGTCCTTCACGAAAGTCGCGCGGCTCAAATAATAGAACGCCTCGGGCGTCTGTTCGATGACGTCCTTGTCGAGCGCTTCAAGCAGCGTGAGGTGCTCCTTGAAGCTGGCCGGAATGCCGGCCGCGCGCAGCTCGTCGACGAAGTTGAAGAACATCCTGGCGGCATACCCCGCATTCGATTGCCGCGCCAGCTTTGCCGAAGCGGATTTTGCGTGTCACACTTAAAGCTTTGCTAACCATGGATGGCGTAGTTCACCCGCATCGCATTCGGGGGGCGCGTAGCGCATGGAATTGAACTCAATCGACGTCGCGGCGGGGCACGGGATCGACCGCATCTCGGCCAGTTGTGGCGAAGTCACCGTCGGCTGCACCGACGTCGCGGGCATTATCCATGCGGTGATGGTCAGCTCCGAGAAGCTGCGTGCCGAACATTCGGCGCTCCAGGGAACGGTCGCGGCGCTTGAAACCGACCAGCTCAAGGTCGCGCAGGCGAGCGACGAAGCGCGGCTGCTGTCCGAACGGGCGATCGAACGGCTCGGAGAAGGATCCTCGCTGATCCAGTCGTCGCTCGACCAGATCACCGGCTTGCTCGAACTGGTCGAGACGCTGACTCAGCACGTTACCGGTTTCGCCGCGGCGATGGCGCAAGTTCGCCGAAGCGCGGAAGAAATCGACCAGATCGCCGAAACCACCAACATCCTGGCGCTCAACGCGACGATCGAGGCGATGCGCGCGGGCGATGCCGGCCGCACCTTCGCGGTGGTCGCCAACGAGGTGAAGAGCCTGGCAAACGATACCCGCCGCGCGACCGAGGAGATCGGCCGCACGATCGATACGCTCGGCCAGGAGGCCGACGAGGTCATCGCCAAGATCGAGCGCGGTGCGCGCGAGAGCGGCGAGGCCAAGGCCTCGGTCGGACAGATCCATCACACCATGCGGACCGTCAACGAGCTGATCGTCGAGGTCGATAGCCAGAACGACCAGATCACCCGCGCCACCGCGACCATCAGCGATCACGTCCACTCGGTGCAAGGCGTGCTCGATTCGTTCGACCGCGCGGCGCTCGAGAACGAAGGCAAGCTGTCCCAGGCGCACTCGCGCATCGAGAGCCTCGAACTCACCGCCAGCGCGATGTTCGACGAGATCGTCAAGGCCGGGCTTGCCCCCGCCGACAGCGCGATGGTCGACAAGGCGCAAAGCTTCGCGCGCCAAGTTGTCGCGCAGGCGGAGGAAGCGATTGCCGCCGGGCAACTGAGCGTTTCGACGCTTTTCGATTCGAATTACCAGCAGATCTCGGGCAGCAATCCCCCGCGCTTCCGCACGACGTTGACCGACTGGGCCGATGCCAACTGGCGCCCAGTCAACGATGAGGTGGTTGCCGAAGGCGGGCCGATCAAGATGTGCAGCCAGGCCGACATGAACGGCTTCCTGCCGACCCATATCACCGGCCGCTCGCGCCAGCCGACGGGCGACCTCCAGCACGACACCAAGTACTGCCGCAACGGGCGCATCCTGCTGTGGGCTATCGACAAGAAAGCCAAGCAGAGCACCGCGCCCTACATGATGGCGGTCTACCGCCAGGAAGGCGACGGCAAACAGTACGAGATCGTGCGCAACGTCTATGTTCCGCTGGTGATCAACGGCCGGCGCTGGGGTGATTTCGAGCTCGCCTACGTCCTTTGACCGAGGCGCCTATCGCGCCAGGCGCAGGCGAATGTGATCGAATGTGGGGCCGTAGAGGCGGTGCTGGAATTCGACCCCGACATAGCCGCCTTCCTGCCAGCGCACGATCGCGGGGAAGGGCCCCAGCGTCTCGATCTTAAGCGTGATATCCGCGCCCGGCATCAGGCTGGAAAACTTGTCGTAGAACCGGCATCCCGTTTCCGACAAGTCCTTGATCGGCACGTCGCGGCGGACGCCCGATTGCATGCGATACTGGCCCCACACCTCGATCAGGTGCCGCCCGTCCTTGCGCGCCTCCCCCATCGAAGACCTCTTCACGATCCGTGGCGTTTTCGCCGCCGCGGGCAGTCTACTCTCGCTGGAGAGTGGAGCAACGCATTTCGCCTGAGGACTTTTACCTAGGGGAAATGGCAGCTTTGCGGTCGCGCCAGGTGCGCCACGCCGCCCAGCCGAGCATCGCGATCCACGCGATTGCGATGGTCCCGACCGCCGCCTCGCCGTGACGCAGCGGGGCCGCGACGCCGAACCAGATCGCCAACGCCGGCGGCAGGCAGAGCAGCGCGGGGAGCCATGCGCGCTGGCGGCCCAGCGCCCAGGCGGCCAGCCCGCAGGCCACCGCGAGCGCGACGAACTTGATCCACACCGGAAGCGGCAGGCCTGAGAGTTCGGGCTGTGGTGTAGCCATGTCACCGTTGATCGACAGTAGCAGCGCGTTTTCGATGGCGTCCGATCCAGCGGCGAGCGGACCGAGCCACCCGGCCAACCACCAGCGAGGATTGCCCGTCGCCGCCGCGCTCGCGCCGAAGAAAGCGAGCACGAAAGAGCCGTAGACCACCATGAACAGGTAATCGAACAGGTTGCCCTGGATCATGCCGGCGATGCGGCCGTCGCGCAGCGGGTCTCCTACAACGCCGAACACCGCATCGAGATGCGCCGCGGTGCGTGCGAACTCGAACGCCAGCACCGGATTCTGGATGTGCGCGCCTGGTATCGGATGCGCCAGCGCTCCGGGCATGAACAGCGCAAAGCCCTGCGACACGATCAGCGTCGCCAAGCCCCACAGCAGGCAAGCGCGCCAGCTGCCCCAGCCGGCGCGCAGCATCGCGGTCAGCCCCCCTGCCGGCGGGACATGAATGCGAGGCGTTCGAACAGCATCACGTCCTGCTCGTTCTTGAGCAGCGCGCCGTGCAGCGGGGGAATCGCCTTGGTCGGGTCGCGGCTTTGCAGCACGTCCAATGGCATATCCTCGTTGAGCAGCAGCTTGAGCCAGTCGAGCAGTTCGCTGGTCGAGGGCTTCTTCTTGAGGCCCGGAACCTCGCGGATCTCGTAGAACACGTCCATCGCCTTGGTGACGAGGGTCTTCTGGATGCCCGGGTAATGCACGTCGACGATCTCGCGCATCGTGTCGCGGTCGGGGAACTTGATGTAGTGGAAGAAGCACCGGCGCAGGAAGGCGTCGGGCAGTTCCTTCTCGTTGTTCGAGGTGATGACCACGATGGGGCGCTCGGCCGCCGCGATCGTCTCGTGCGTTTCGTAAACGTCGAACCGCATCCGGTCGAGTTCCTGCAACAGGTCGTTGGGGAACTCGATGTCGGCCTTGTCGATCTCGTCGATCAGCAGCACCGGCAGCTGCGGCGAGGTGAACGCCTCCCACAGCTTGCCGCGCTTGATGTAGTTGCTGATGTCGTGGACCCGTTCGTCTCCGAGCTGGCCATCGCGCAGGCGGGCGACGGCATCGTATTCGTACAGTCCCTGATGCGCCTTGGTGGTCGACTTGACGTTCCATTCGATCAGCGGCGCATCGATCGCCTGGGCGATTTCATACGCGAGCACGGTCTTGCCGGTGCCCGGCTCGCCCTTGACCAACAGCGGCCGCCGCAGCGTTACCGCGGCGTTGACCGCGACCTTCAAGTCCTCGGTGGCGATGTAACTGCTAGTGCCCTCGAAACGCTCGACCATACCCGGTTTTCCTTTACCACTTACGTAAGCGGTAAGCGAGCGCGCAAACGAGGGCAAGTCTGTTGCGGACGGGGCAGGTTCAACAAATGCGGTGCGATCGACTCAAATTCCGACGTAGCGGCCGGGCCTTCGGTGACGTTCCACCGCATCAATCTTGGTAGGCTACCGACGCGCGTCTTCGATGAAATCCAAAAAGGCCGCAGAGAAGTCGGCTGGATTATCGATCGGAACACTGTGCGACGCGTTGGGAATCGCGACGCTGCGCGAATTCGGCAGGCACTTCGAAAGCTGCGCCGCTATCAATCGGAAAAAGTCCGGACTGTGCTCGCCGACCGTGATCAAGACGGGCGAGGTTATTCCAGTGGCCGTAGCGCAGATGAACTCGCCCGGGGGCCGGGGGGAAGTCGCGTCGGCAACCGAAGAGGCGACATTGTCGCGCATCATTCCCCGCTGCACGGCGTCGCGCTCGAGATAGGACCCGTCGCCATTCACGGCATCGGTAAACTTCGCGATGCCGGTCTCCCAGCGGCCGCTCCTGAATTCCTCGCGCGCCGCTTCCAGGTCTTTGCCGAACATTGCCGCGGCGCGCGCGGCTTCCGGGGTCTTTGGAAGGAGCGCCGCCGCCGGGGGTTCGTTGACGGTAAGTGTGTTGATCCTTGCGGGATTCTCGGCGGCGAAAATCAACGCCGCGTAGGCGCCCGCGGAATGCGCGACGATATGCGCTCGTGGAATCTCCAGCGCGTTCAGCAGGGCTGCCAGATCTTTGGCGTGGACATGGGCCGCCGCGGTGCCGATCCCGGCATTATCGACAGCATTGGGATAATGATTGCGCCGACTGTAAGCAACGACACGGTACTGGGAACTCAAGAGGGAAAAGTAGGGCCCCCACAAACGGTAGTCCTGGAGACCCCCGTGAACCAGAACTAGGGGCTCGCCACTGCCCGCTTCGATATAGCCAAGCTCTGCATTGCCGATGTTGGCGAATCGCAGTACCGGCAAATCGGCGGAAGGGGTCGCGCAGGCGGTCAACAGCAGCGCAGCCGATATCGGGATGATCCGCGGCATTCCCGTCCTCCTTGCAATTCGCGCTTCCGATGAATGGCTGCGGTTTCAGGCAATGGTGAGCACCGAGCCGCCCCCCGGCTATCTTGCACACGACAAGTGCGTCGCCGAGTTTCCGTGAGCGTTAATCGCCCTTCCGCCAAGCAATATATTTGCCAACGCGAGGTTTCACGCGTCGATCAACTCGCGGTCGAGGTCGCCCGCACGGCGCTGGATGAAATTGAAGCGGTGTTCGGGATTGCGGCCCATCAGCTGGTCGACCAGTTCCGCGATCGCGTGGCGCTGCTCGTGCTCGGGCGGCAGGGTGATGCGAATCAGGCTGCGGCTGGCGGGGTTCATGGTGGTTTCGCGCAGTTGCTGCGGGTTCATCTCGCCGAGACCCTTGAACCGGCCGACCTCGACCTTGCGACCCTTGAACTGGGTCGCCTCGAGCTCGGCCCGGTGCGCGTCGTCGCGGGCGTAGGCGCTCTCCTTGCCGGCGGTCAGGCGGTAAAGCGGGGGTTGGGCGAGGAACAGGTGCCCGCGCCGCACGATGTCGGCCATCTCTTGGAAGAAGAACGTCATCAGCAGCGTGGCGATGTGCGCGCCGTCGACATCGGCGTCGGTCATGATGACGATCCGGTCATAGCGCAGCGCGTCGGCGTTGCAGTCCTTGCGCATGCCGCAGCCGAGTGCGAGCGCGAGGTCGGCGATTTCCTGGTTGGCGCGGATCTTGTCCGCGCTGGCGCTGGCCACGTTGAGGATCTTGCCGCGGATCGGCAGGATCGCCTGGGTCTTGCGGTCGCGCGCCTGCTTGGCGCTGCCGCCAGCGCTGTCGCCTTCGACGATGAACAGCTCGGTCTCGCCGTCGCCTTCGCCAGTGCAGTCGGTCAGCTTACCGGGGAGGCGGACTTTCTTGGAATTGGTCGCGGTCTTGCGCTTGATCTCGCGCTCGGCTTTGCGCTTCAACCGCTCGTCCATCCGCTCCATGACCGAGGCCAGCAGCGCGCGGCCGCGTTCCATGTTGTCGGTCAGGAAGTGGTCGAAGTGGTCGCGCACCGCGTTTTCGACCAGCCGCGCCGCCTCGGGGCTGGTCAGACGGTCCTTAGTCTGGCTCTGGAACTGCGGTTCGCGGATGAACACGCTGAGCATGATCTCCACCCCGGTCATGACGTCGTCGGCCGAAAGGTCGCGCGCTTTCTTCTGCCCGATCAAGTCGGCGAAGGTGCGCAGGCCCCGGGTGATCACGGTGCGCAGGCCCTGCTCGTGGGTACCGCCGTCTGGCGTCGGCACGGTGTTGCAGTACCAGCTGAACGAACCATCGGACCACAGCGGCCAGGCGATCGCCCATTCGACCCGGCCGTTGTCGTCGGGGAAATCCTGCGTGCCGACGAAAGGCTGAGCGGTGACGCATTCGCGCCCGCCGACCTGCTCGGCGAGATGATCGGCGAGACCCCCGGGAAACTTGAACACCGCCTCGGCGGGCACGTCGTCGCTGGCGAGCGAGAGGGCGCACTTCCAGCGAATTTCCACCCCGGCGTAAAGATAGGCCTTGGACCGCGCGAGCTTAAACAGGCGCTTGGGGATGAAGTCGCGATCGCCGAAGATCTCGGTGTCGGGGGTGAAGCTCACAGTGGTGCCGCGCCGGTTGGGCGTTGGGCCGAGCTGCTGCAGCGGGCCGGTCGCCAGCCCGCGGGCGAATTCCTGCGCGTAGAGTTGCCGGTCGCGAGCGACCTCGACCCGCGTATGGCTCGACAGGGCGTTGACCACGCTCACCCCCACGCCGTGCAGGCCGCCGCTGGTGGCATAAGCCTTGCCCGAGAACTTGCCGCCCGAATGCAGCGTGGAGAGAATCACCTCGAGCGTCGACTTGCCAGGGAACTTGGGGTGCTCGGCCACCGGAATGCCGCGCCCGTTGTCGGCGATGGTCAGCCGGTTGTGTTCGTCGAGCGCGACCTCGATGCGGGTGGCGTGCCCGGCGACCGCCTCGTCCATCGCGTTATCGAGCACTTCGGCGGCGAGATGGTGCAGGGCGCGTTCGTCGGTCCCGCCGATGTACATGCCCGGCCGGCGGCGGACGGGTTCGAGCCCTTCGAGCACCTCGATCGAGGATGCGTCGTAGTCGCCGCTCGAGGCGGGGGTGTTGGCAAACAGATCGTCAGGCATGGATGGTGGCTATAGGGCGGCGGCCCTCGGCCCATCAACCTCGGGGCGGAGTTATCGTCAGCCGGCGTTCTGGGCGCCAATCACTTGGCGAATTGGGCCGGGGCGGGGTCGACGATCACCACCTGGCCGTCGCGCACCTCACGCACTTCCATCGCGCGTTCGACCACGCCGGTCCGGCGGAAACGAAACGCCCCGTCGAGCCCGAGGAAGCCGCCCTCGTCGCGCAGCTTCGCCGCGGGGAAAGTCCGCCCGGGCCGCCAGTCGCGCGCCACGCGCAGCGCGAGCAGCACGCCGTCGTAGCCGAGCGTGGACACGCGATAGGGCTGCGCCCCGAAGCGGGCCTTGTAAGAGTCCGAAAAGCGCTTGAAGCGCCCGTCGGAGATCGCTGCGAACCACGCGCCGCGCAGCGCCGGGGTGCGGGTCACCTCGCTCTCGCCGCTCCACAGCTCGGTGCCGAGGATCTGCACCGTGCCGGACCCGCGCGGCCGCAGGACGCCGGCGGCCTGAGCGGCGAGGCGCGCGCCATCGGCCACCAGCACCGCGTCGTACCCGCCGCGTGCGGCCAGCCGGTTGGCGGCGCTGACGATCGAGGTGTTGCCGCGCGCGAAAGTTTCGACGCCGGCGACCGTTCCGCCGTTGTCGAGCACCGCGGCGCGCAGCGCGGCGGCGGCGCGCTGGCCGTACTCGCCGTCTGGAACGATCGCGGCGAATCGAGTGGCGCCGCGGCCCTTGGCGAAGGCGACCGTGCGCTCGACCGATTGCTCGGGCGCCTGGCCGATGACGAACACGTCGGGGCCGGCCACGGTGCTATCGTTGGAAAACGCGATAAGGGGGACGTTGGCGGGCCGCGCTTCGGCGAGCACTTGCGCCACGTCGTCCGCCATCAGTGGCCCGAGAATCAGCTTGTTGCCGTCGACCACCGCCCGCTGCGCCGCTTCGCGCGCCCCGCCGGCGGTGTCGTAGGTGGTGATCCGCAGGTTGTCCGCAGTGGTGTCGAGCAGCGCCATGGTGGTGGCGTTGGCGATGGACTGACCGACCGCGCCGTTGGCGCCCGACATCGGCACCAGCAGGGCCACGCGGTGGCGCGTCTCGTCGGTCGGCAGGCCGGTGGCGGTGGGTGTCGGCGTCGGCGTCGGGACCGGCGCGGGACCGGGCGCGGGCGCGCCGCCGGGGAGTATCCTGCACCCTGCCAGCAGCATGGCGAGCCCCGCCGCGATTACCTTGCGCCGGTCGATCATCACGCCCGTCTTGGCAACGTTCATGCTTGCTGCTCCCTGCGCCAGTGGTTCATGAGGCCCGCGTGTCCCACCAAACGCCCGAAAACCTTGAGCCCGGCCTCTACATCGTGGCGACGCCGATTGGCAATCTCGGCGACATCACTCTGCGTGCCGCCGAAGTGTTGCGCGCGTGCGACGGCGTGGCGTGCGAGGACACCCGCGTCACCGGCAAGCTGATGAAGCACCTCGGGGCGTCGAAACCGCTGTGGCGATATGACGATCACGCGAACGAGGCCGACCGCGCGCGGCTGATCGAATCGATGCGCGCACGCGCCGTGGCGCTGGTCAGCGACGCGGGCACGCCGCTGATCTCGGACCCCGGGTATCGCCTGGTGCGCGAAGCGCGCGCGGCGGGGATCGCGATCGTCACCCTGCCGGGCCCGTGCGCCGCCATCGCCGGGCTGACGCTGTCGGGCCTGCCCAACGACCGCTTCCTGTTCGCGGGCTTCCTGCCGGCCAAGGACAAGGCGCGCGGGGACCTGCTGGCGAAACTCGCTGGCGTCCCTGCCACGCTGATATTCTACGACACCGCGCCTCGGCTGGCGAAATCTCTCGCGGCGATCGAAGGCGTTTTGCCGGGCCGCGAAGTGGCGGTCGCGCGTGAGATCACCAAGCTCTATGAAGAATGCCGCAGCGGCTCCCCCGCCGAGCTGCTCGACCATTACCGCGCTCACCCACCGAGAGGGGAGATCGTGCTGCTGGTCGGCCCGCCCGATGCGTCCGCCGGTTCGACCGAAGACCCCGAGGCGTTGCTGAGCCGCGCGCTGCTCGACATGAAGCCCTCGCAAGCCGCGTCGCAGGTGGCCAAGGCGACCGGGCTCGACCGCAGAGCGCTCTATGCCCGCGCGATGGAGCTGCGCAGCCGGTGAAGCGCCAGCGCGCCGAACGCGAAGGGCGCCGGGGCGAGCTTGCCGCCGAGCTGTTCCTGCGCGCCAAGGGCTGGCGTATCCTCGCCCGCCGCCGCAAGACCCCGCTGGGCGAGATCGATCTGGTGGCCCGGCGGGCCGGTACGGTCGCGTTCGTCGAGGTGAAATGGCGCAAGCGCGCGGATGAGCTGGGCCTGGCGGTCGACGAATACCGCCTGCGCCGCGTCGCCGCCGCGGTCGAGGCCGTGGCGCACGAGTATGCTGGCGATGGCGAGGACATGCGGATCGACGTGATCCTGCTTGCGCCGGGCCGCCTCCCGCAGCACATCGTCAACGCCTGGCAACCCTGAGGACCAAACCGAATGACGCTCAAAGTCGCGGTCCAGATGGACCCGTTGGATTCGATCAACATCGCGAGCGATTCGAGCTTCGCGCTGATGCTGAGCGCGCAGGGACGCGGGCACAAGGTATTCCACTACGACGTCGGTGACCTGACGCTCGACGCCGATGACCGGCTGATCGCCCACGCCCGCCCGGTGCGGGTGCAGCGCGTCGAGGGCGATCATTTCACCATGGGCGAGCCGCGCCGACTCGACCTCGGGCGCGACATCGATGTGGTGCTGATGCGGCAGGATCCGCCGTTTCACATGGGCTACATCACCGCCACCCACCTGCTCGAGCGGATCGAGGGCGACACGCTGGTGGTCAACAACCCACGCTCGGTCAGGAACGCGCCCGAGAAGGTCCTGGTGCTCGATTTCCGCCAGTTCATGCCGCCGACGCTGGTGACGCGCTCGGCCGAGGAAGTGCGCGCGTTCCAGCGGCAGCACGGTGCGGTGGTGATCAAGCCGATTCACGGCAACGGCGGCAAGGCGATCTTCCGCGTGCCGGCCGAAGGCGACAATCTCGGCGCGCTGTTCGAGGTGTTCAACCAGACCTGGCCCGAACCGCACATGGTCCAGCCGTTCCTCCCCGAGGTGGCGCAAGGCGACAAGCGCATCGTGCTGATCGACGGCGAGGTGGCGGGCGCGATCAACCGCAAGCCGGGCAAGGGCGAGTTCCGCAGCAACCTGGCGGTGGGCGGCAGCGCCGAGGCAACTACCCTCACCGCGCGCGAGGAGGAAATCTGCGCCGCGATGGGTCCGCGGCTCAAGGAACTCGGCCTGATCTTCGTCGGCATCGACGTGATCGGCGGCCAGTGGCTGACCGAGATCAATGTCACCAGCCCGACCGGGATCATGACGATCGACCGCTTCAACGGCACCGACACGCCGGGCCGCATCTGGGATGCGATCGAGGGGCGGCTATAGGTCCGCCGGGACCTCGCCTTTCAAGAGCGACGGCAATGTCTGCAAAGGGTGGAAAGCCGGACATTCGGCAGTGCGCTCTGAACGGCCGCTTTTGGCCGTTAGCAGATGGTCCGCTTATGGAATGCTAGGGACGTTTAAGCAGACGCCGACTGGTAGTCCGACGAGCACGCGAGTTGGCCGGCACCAATCTTAGACACTCAAGTAAACTAGGAAGGGGCTGTTAGACGCCCAAGTAGCTCCGACAAAAATGAAGCCTCTGCCCTCGTTACCTTTGACCCGACCGCTGCTTGTATGGCCTCGGCGTACACGGGCCACATTCGGCGACGGGCGGTGCGGCCCTTGCCACTGATCGCAACCAATTGCCCCCGGCCGTCCTCGTCGCACGAGGTGCGCTCAACGAGTGCTGCTTCGACCATTCGGTCGAGCAGGCGCGATAAATTGTATTGAGCGAGAAGCAGTCTTTTTTGAAGGTCACGCGGGCGGAGAGGACCGGCACGCTCAAGTTCTAAGAGCACGTCGTACCATTCCAGCGGCGGCAGTTGCGCAGTCTTGAGCGCGACCTGCACCGTATGCAAAGACTGAGCATGCGCCCGAACGAGGAGCGTCCAGGCGAGAACCACGTCATCTGAGAGCTTGGACATGCCCCAAAGCTAGCATCTAAATGCAGATGCATCAATCTTGACTTCGAACTGCCAGTGGATTAGATTCGATGCATCTGCATTGAAAGGCGGTCCATGTTCAACCAAACTCAAGCCAATGAGCTCGCTACGACCCTGCTGCGCGTCTGCCTGGGCGTGATGTTCCTAGCTCATAGCGTAGTGCTGAAACTCTTCACTTTCGGCCTCCCTGGAACTGCCGCATTCTTCAATTCTGTCGGCCTGCCGGCTTGACTTGCCTATGTGACCTTCGCAGCCGAGGCCGTGGGTGGCTCCATGCTTCTTCTGGGCATCAAGGGCCGGTGGGCGGCCTTGGCTTTGGCGCCATTCATGCTTGGAGCACTGCTCGCGGTTCACCTCGGGAACGGCTGGGTCTTCAGCGCTCCCAACGGAGGCTGGGAGTACCCCGCTTATCTATTCGTGCTGTGCCTGGCGCAAACTCTGCTCGGCGACGGCGCTTTTGCAATTGCGCCTTCAGCGGACCTCAAGCCGACTGCTGAAGGCCGGACATAAGGCAGCCCGCCTGAAGCATTGAGCCTTGCCTCGAAACGATTTCACCCCCGAAGGAAGTGCCCGTGACCTCAACCCCGTTGCTCGTCAGCCATCACCTCTGCCCTTACGTTCAGCGTGCAGCGATCGTTGCGGCAGAGAAAAAGACTGCGCTGGAGCGGGTCTACATCGATCTGGCCGAGAAGCCGGATTGGTTTATGGCACTGTCGCCGACCGGCAAGGTGCCTCTGCTCAAGATCATCGACGAGTTCGGTCGTGAGCACATACTGTTCGAAAGCGCAGCCATTGCCGAGTATCTCGACGAATCCGGCCCGGGCCAGCGGCTGATGCCCGACACTCCGCTCGAGCGGGCCTACACCCGTGCTTGGGTGGAGTTTGCATCGGGAACTCTGGGGAACATCTCGGGCGTATACGCTGCAGCCAGCGAGGTCAGTTTTGAGGCCACACGGAAGCTGCTGGTGGACCGCTTTCTTCGAATAGAAGCTGAACTCGTAGGGCCCTGGTTTGCCGGCGCGTCCTTCGGGTTGGTCGATGCCGCCTTCGCGCCGGTGTTTCGCTACCTGGACGCTTTCGAGCTCGCTGCTGGTCTTAGATTAGTGGACGGACTCCCTATGGTCGCTGCTTGGCGATCAGCATTGGCTGAGCGACCATCGGTGGCTCAAGCGGTCGCCGGTGATTACGCAATAAGGCTGCAGGCATTCCTGCTTGCCCGAAAGTCTTACCTGTCAGAGGTGATGCGCCGCTGGCCAACCCCTCTTTAACCGATGTTGATCTCGCAACTGTCGTACTCGGCGGCGTCGAAATTCTGCGCCCTCCAACGCTTCCGACCTCAACGTGAGTTTCCGGTTTCGGGCGTTCCACGCTTCACCCAGACCGGCTGATGTGGGCGCAAAGCAGCCGTTCAAATTCACCCAACCGAATGTCCGCAATGGGTGGAAGGCAGACGTTATGTGCTCCGGCTCCTCCGACTGAGCAGGTTCAGGAACAGGAGCACGAGCGGGAGCGCTAAAGCGGCATACATGAAAAGGCGCTTCACCGTCGTGATGTACCCAAGCGAACCGGCCAAACCATCATAGCGGTCTGGGTAATTTCGGATGATCCAGGCGATCGAGAAATTCTCGGCTAAATCTGGGATGAAATAGCCGAGGGGCAGCAACAGCAACAGCAACTGTGTGGTCCGCCCCGGCCCTGCTCTGCCGACCGTGTAAAGCGCGAGCAAAATAAGGAAGGTCGTGAACACCACCGGAAAGAGGATGTCCATTGTCAACATCATTTGAAGATAGGCTTCCCTTCCAGCTTGGCCGAATGACGATAGGCGCTGATACACGCTGTCTGAGGAGAAAACCGGCTGTAGGTCGAGAATCTTTTGGTCCCCGTTCTTACTCATTACATCGGGCAATGTTCCCGGAAGAAGCAGAAAATGCGTGATTGAGAAAACGAACAACGCACCGGCAAAGCCGGCGAGGACGCCACGCCCGGACGGAGACCACCCTGAGACGAGAGTCATATTCTTCCCCTTGAACCACAGCCGAGCTGTCTTACTCGGATAAGACGCATTGTTTCTGGCTTCAAGAGGTGTGTCCGTTTAATCAAATAGCAGCCGGAGCGCGAATGTCCGCTTTGGGTCGAAAGCAGACATTGCGCTCTGCCGGCCTATCGATCGTTTGACGCCGTATTGAGAACGCAAACCGCGCTCGCCAGTTACCCATTCCATGCACGGGTTCATCATCGAAGCGATCGCGCGCGGCGGATACCTGGGCATTTTCCTGCTGATGGCGTTGGAAAACGTGTTCCCGCCGGTCCCGTCCGAGGTGATCATGGGCGTGGGCGGGGTGCTGGTGGCGCGCGGCGACATGGCGTTCTGGCCGCTGCTGATCATCGGCACGCTCGGCACGGTCGCGGGAAACTACGCCTGGTATTGGGTCGGGGACCGCTGGGGGTACGAGCGGACCCGTCCGTTCATCGACCGCTGGGGCCGCTGGTTGACTCTTGAGTGGGATCACATGGAGCGCGCCAGCAAGTTCTTCCGCAAGAAGGGCCAGTGGGTGGTGTTTGCGCTGCGCTTCTCGCCTTTCATGCGCACGATGATCTCACTGCCGGCTGGGCTCGCGCACATGCCTCTCGGGCGGTTCCTGTTGTTCACTTTCGCCGGATCGCTGATCTGGAACGCGGCGCTGATCCTGGCGGGGGCCTGGCTCGCGCAGTTCTTCGAAAAGAACGGCGAGGTGCTCAACTGGAGCGTCGCCGCGCTCGTCGCGCTGGCGGTCGGAGCTTATGTCTGGCGCGTGCTGACCTGGAAGCCGCGAATTGCCTCCCCGAACCGGGGAGGCGGCAGCCCGCAGGGCTGACGGAGGGGAAGTCGCCGCATGTGCCGCGCTCGTTCTGAGTCCCCTCCACCGTGCTTCGCACGGTCCCCCTCCCCGTCCCGGGGAGGCTACTTCCCGCGCGGGTGCGCCTTGCGGTAAGTGTCGAGCAGCGTCGCCGCGTCAACTTTGGTGTATATTTGCGTCGAACCCAGGCTCGCGTGGCCGAGCAGTTCCTGCAAACTCCTGAGGTCGGCGCCCGCGCCAAGCAGGTGGGTGGCGAAGCTGTGGCGCAATGCGTGGGGGGTGGCGGTCGCGGGCAGGCCAAGCACGATCCGCGCCCGCGCCACCGCCTTTTGCACCATGCCCTGGCCGAGCGGCCCGCCTTTTGTTCCCCGGAACAGCACTTCGCCCTTGGCCAGCGGCCACGGACACCCAGCGGCGTATTCCGCCACCGCCTCGCGGACCAGCGGGATCAGCGGCACGACCCGCTGCTTGCCGCCCTTGCCGGTGACGGTCAGCACTTCGCCCAGCGGCAGGTCGCCGCCGGTCAGCGACAGGGCCTCGGCGATGCGCAGCCCGGCGCCGTACATCAGCAGCAGCACCGCTCGGTCGCGCGCGCCGATCCACGGCTCGGTGGCATCGCCTGCCACGAATTCCGCGACGTTGACCGCCTCGTCGGGCGTGATCGGGCGGGGCAGTCCTTTCTTGAGTCGCGGTCCGCGCAGGCGCGGCGGCGCCCCATCGCCGCCCGCCCGGCCGCGGGCGAAGCCGATGAAGCCCTTGAGCGCCGACAGCTCGCGCGCGGCGGAGGTGTTCACCAGTCCTTCCGCCCGGCGCAGCGCGAGCTGGCGGCGCAGCGCCGCCCCGTCGAGCGCGGCGACATCGGCCCATTCCTCGATCCCGGTTTCGCCGAGCAGCCGGTTGGCCGCCGCAAGATAGGCGCGCACGGTGTGCGGGCTACGCCGGCGGCCGCTGCGCAAGTGCTCGCCCCAGGCTTCGAGCAGGTCCGCCTTGGTCATGCCGCGACCGGTGCCCCAAGCAGGGCATCGGGCACCAGCTCCCCGAGCAGAGCGTCGAGCAGCGGCATTCCTGCCCCGGTCACCACGATGCGATCCGCTTCGAGCGATACCAGGCCGAGCGAGCGGTGGAATTCCACTCTTTGCCGATCGACCAGTTCGCCGCGCGGAATTCCAAACCGGAGCGACAGCGCGGCCAGGTCGATCCCTTCGGCCAGGCGCAGTCCCATCAAGAGCGCCTCGGAAGCCTGCTCACGGATACCGAGGGGTCGCGCTTCGGCGATCCCGTGGCCCTGCGCCGCCACCGCGCCCAGCCAGTTCTCGGGCTTCTTGTGCCGCACTGTCGCGACCCCTCCGCGCCGCCCATGTGCGCCCGGACCCACCCCGATATAGTCCTGATAGCGCCAGTACGTCAGGTTGTGGCGGCTCTGCTGCCCCGGCCGGGCATGGTTGGACACCTCGTAAGCGGGCAACCCGGCGACGGCGGTCATCTCGCGGGTCAACGCGAACAAGTCGGCCGCCGGATCGTCCGCCAGCGGCGCGAACGCCCCCTGCCGCACGTCGGTCGCGAAGCGCGTACCGGGCTCGATGGTCAACTGGTAAAGCGAGAGGTGATCGGTGCCCAGATCGAGCGCGCGGCCAAGTTCAGCGCGCCAGTCGGCTTCGCTCTGGCCTGGCAGGGCATAAATCAGGTCGGCGTTGACCCGGCTGAACACTGTTTGCGCGGTCTTGAGCGCCGCCAGCCCTTCGCGCGCATCGTGCAGCCGTCCCAAAAACCGCAACGCCGCGTCGTCGAGCGATTGCAGCCCGAGCGACACCCGGTTGACTCCCGCCGCCGCCAGCCCGGCGAACCGCCCTGCTTCCACCGATGAAGGATTGGCTTCGAGCGTGATCTCGATGCCGGGCGCAAAGCCCCACAGGCGCTCGGCCTCCGCTAATAGCACCGCGACCAGCGCGGGCGGCATCAGACTGGGTGTTCCACCGCCGAAAAACACTGAATCAAGCGCTTCATTCGCACCTTTTGCGGCCTCATGCCGCATATCCGCGATCAGCGCCGCCTGCCAAACGTCGTGCTCAACCGTCTCGCGCACATGGCTGTTGAAGTCGCAATAAGGGCATTTGCGCGCGCAGAACGGCCAGTGGATGTAGAGCGCGCGCGCCATGGCCGGATGCTAGCGCCCGAACTGCTCGGCGACCAGCTTGGCGAAGGCGTCGGCGCGGTGGCTGATACGGTGCTTGTCCGCCCGGTCGAGCTCGGCGAAGGTCCCCTCGCGCCCTGCCGGAACGAACACCGGGTCGTAGCCGAAGCCCAGTGTCCCGCGCGGAGGCCAGGTCAGCGCACCGTCGATGCGCCCCTCGTAGACAGCCGTCTCGCCGTCTGGCCAAGCGAGCGCGAGTACGCAGGAAAACCATGCGTCGCGCGGGGTGTCGGGGCCGCATTGGGCGAGCATGCCCTCGACCTTGCCCATCGCCATGTACCAGTCGCGCCCCGGATCGCCTTCGAACCACTGCCGTTCGGCCCAGTCGGCGGTGTACACCCCGGGGCGGCCGTCGAGTGCGGCGACCGACAGCCCGCTGTCGTCGGCCAGCGCGGCGAGGCCCGAGGCCTCGGCCGCGGCGCGCGCCTTGAGCAGCGCGTTCTGGACGAAAGTCGTCCCGGTCTCCTCGGGCTCGGGCAGCCCGAGTGAGCCGGCGCTGATGCACTTGACCCCGTGGGGATCGAGCAGCGCGCCGATTTCCTTGAGCTTGCCGGCGTTGTGCGTCGCGATGACCAGCGTTCCGGCGCCGATCCGCCTAGTCATTTTGGGAGCTCACTTGCGGGTCGCGTCCTCTTGCGCCCGGAACACTTGCGCGCAGCCGATCTGTGCGAGGCGGAGCAGGCGCAGGAGTCCCTCTTCGTCGTAGGTCGAACCCTCGGCGGTCGCCTGGACCTCGGCGATCTTTCCGCCTTCGATCAGCACGAAGTTGGCGTCGGCGTCGGCCGCGCTGTCCTCGATGTAGTCGAGGTCGAGCACCGGGGTGCCGTCGCAGATGCCGCAGCTGATCGCGGCGACCTTGGCCTCGATCGGATCGTCGCCGATCGCACCCTTCTTGATCAGCCCGTCGACTGCCAGCCGCAGCGCCACCCAGGCCCCGCTGATGGCCGCTGTGCGCGTGCCCCCGTCGGCCTGGATCACGTCGCAATCGAGCACGATTTGCCGCTCGCCGAGCTTCCGCATGTCGACCACCGAGCGTAAGGAGCGCCCGATAAGCCGCTGTATTTCCTGCGTCCGCCCGCTCTGCTTGCCCTTGGCCGCTTCGCGCTGCCCGCGGGTGTGCGTGGCGCGCGGGAGCATCGAGTATTCGGCGGTGACCCACCCTTGGCCCTTGCCGCGCAGGAATGGGGGCACTTTCTCCTCGACGCTGGCGGTGACGAGCACGCGGGTATCGCCGAACCCGACGAGGCAGGAACCCTCGGCGTGCTTGGTAAAGCCGGTCTCGATGGTGATGGCGCGCATCTCGTCGGGCGCGCGGCCGGATGGTCGCATGGTCTATCCCTTCAATGAGTCGTGCGCCGCGCCTACGCGCTTGGCGCATATGGCGGCAAGGCTTGTCGGGGCGGGGGCAGGCCCTAGATTGGCGCCGATGGCCTTGCCTCCCGTAACCGAACTGACCTCTCGCGCCCGTGAGATATTCCGCCTGGTGGTGGAGGGCTATCTGACCAGCGGTCTGCCGGTCGGATCGAAGACACTTGCGGGGGAAGGTGGCCTTAACCTCTCGCCCGCCTCGATCCGCTCCGTACTCGCCGAGCTCGAGACGCTGGGCCTGCTCGCCGCGCCGCACACCAGCGCCGGGCGGGTGCCGACCGAGAGCGGACTGCGCCTGTTCGTCGACGGCATGATGCAGGTGTCCGAGCCGACGGCGGAGGAGCGCCAGGTCATCGAAACGCGGCTCTCGGCGCCAGGTCCGATCGAGGCCGCGCTGGAGGCGACGAGCACGCTGCTGTCGGACATATCGGGCGCGGCGGGCATGGTCATGGTGCCGCGGCGTGAATCCCGGCTCGCGCAGCTCACGCTGGTGCCGCTGGGCCCGGCGCGGGCGCTGGCCGTGCTGGTCGGCGAGGACGGCGGGATCGAGAACCGCGTGCTCGATCTGGGCGCGCCGACCAGTGCCGCGGCGCTCGAACAGGCGAGCAACTACATCACCGCGCGCCTCGCCGGACGGACACTGGCCGACGCGGGAGCGGCGATCCGCGCCGAAATGGCGCAGGGACGCACCCAGCTCGACGCTGTGAGCCGCGCGCTGGCCGAACGCGGCCTGGCGGCGTGGAGCGAGGATGCCGCCCGCCGCCCGGTGCTGATTGTGCGCGGCGCCGCCAACCTGCTCGACGAGGCGGCGCTCGGGGATATCGAGCGCGTGCGCCAGTTGCTCGACGACCTCGAAAGCAAGCAGACGGTCGCCGAGTTGCTCGATTCGGCGCGGGCGGCCGAGGCGACGCGGATTTTCATCGGCAGCGAGAATCGCCTGTTCGCGCTGTCGGGCTCGGCGATCATCGCCTCCCCCTATCGCGACCGTGACGGGCGCGTGGTCGGCGTGGTCGGAGTGATCGGTCCCACGCGGTTGAATTATGCCCGCGTGGTCCCCATGGTGGATTTCACCGCCCGGTCACTGGGCAAGCTCATCGGATAAGTTGCGGAAAAACAATGATTGAAGAAGACAAGCGGCCGACTGACGAGGTCGTGGCGAAGGAACTCGACGGCGTCCCCGCCGATATGCTCGACGAAGCGCAGGATGGCGTACCGGCGGACGATTTGTCGGACGCGTTGGCCGCGCTGAAGGGCGACCTCGACGCTGCGAAGCAGGACGTGCTTTACGCCCGCGCGGAGACGCAGAACCTGCGCCGGCGGATGGAAAAGGACGTGGCCGACGCGCGCACTTATGCCGCGACCGGTTTCGCGCGCGACGTGCTGTCGGTATCGGACAATCTCGGACGCGCGGTCGAGGCGATTCCGGCGGAACTTCACGACGACCCGCGCCTCAGCGCGCTGGTCACCGGGATCGAGGCGACCCAACGCGAGCTGGAGCGGATCTTCGCCCAGCACGGCATCACCCGCATCGCCGCGCACGGCCTCCCGCTCGACCCCAACCAACACCAGGCGATGCTCGAAATTCCGAGCGACGAGCACGAACCCGGCACCGTGGTGCAGGAAATGCAGAGCGGCTGGATGATCAAGGACCGCCTGCTGCGTCCAGCGATGGTCGGCGTGGCCAAGAAGCCGGGGTGACTTTTATGTTCCTCCCCGTTTTCGCCGCAGGCGCAAATGGGGAGGGGGACAGCGCACGCGAAGCGGGCGTGGTGGAGGGGGCAAGCGTCGCCGCTACCCCTCCGTCAGCGGCTATGCCGCTGCCACCTCCCCATTTGTGCCGCGCGAGTACGGGGAGGATCGATGACTGACAACCTGATCGGCGAACGCCCGACGTTCGTGACCCACCTCGAATGCTCGCTGACCGGCGAGCGCTATCCCGCTGACCAGTTGCACGGGCTCTCCACCGCGGGACGCCCGTTGCTGGTGCGCTACGACCTCGAAGCTGTGGGCCGGGCGCTGTCACGCGATGCGCTCGAGGCACGCCCGACCGACTTGTGGCGCTGGCGCGAGCTGCTGCCGGTGCGGCGAACCGAAAACATCGTCAGCCTCGGTGAGATCGAGACGCCGCTGATCGCGATCCCACGCTCCGCCGCGCCGAACGTGATCGTCAAGGACGAAGGGCGGCTGCCGACCGGTTCGTTCAAGGCGCGTGGGCTGGTGATGGCGGTGGCGATGGCTCGGGAACTCGGCGTCACCAAGATCGCCATGCCAACCAACGGCAACGCCGGGGCCGCGCTCGCCGCCTACGCCACCCGCGCGGGCATCGAGACGGTGGTGTTCTGTCCCGACGACACGCCCGAGATCAACGTGCGCGAGATCGCCGCACAAGGAGCCCGGGTCTACCGCGTCAACGGGCTGATCGACGAATGCGGAGCAATCGTCGGGAAGGGTGCGGCCGAAGGACGCTGGTTCGACTTCTCGACGCTCAAGGAGCCTTATCGGATCGAGGGCAAGAAGACGATGGGGCTCGAACTCGCCGCCCAACTCGGCTGGCGGCTGCCCAAGGCGATCTTCTACCCGACCGGCGGCGGCACCGGCCTGATCGGCATGTGGAAGGCGTTCGCCGAACTCGAGGCAATGGGCTGGATCGGCTTCGAGCGGCCCAAGATGTTCGCAGTCCAGGCGAGCGGCTGCGCGCCGATCGTCAAGGCGTGGGAAGACGGGGTCGAGCACGCCGAACGGTGGGAAGGCGCGCACACCGTCGCCGCGGGCATCCGCGTGCCCAAGGCAGTCGGCGATTTCCTGATCCTGCGCGCGGTGCGCGAAAGCGGCGGGCGGGCGATCGCGGTCGAGGACGCCGACCTGATCGCGGCGGTCGACGACTGCGCGCGCCGCGACGGCCTGCTGATGTGCCCCGAAGGCGGTGCGACCCTCGCCGCCTGGCGCAAGGCAGTGGCCGAAGGCTGGGTCGGCGAGGACGACGAAGCGGTGCTGTTCAACTGCGCGATCGGATTGAAGTACCCGATGGTGGACAGCTCGCGCACCTTGGACAAGAACGCGCCGGGCGATCTGGCGGAGCTTTAACGCGCCCCGGGGAACCGCACCAGCAGATCGTACGCCGCCGGGTCCGCCACCCCCGCGACCTGCACCCCGGCTCGCAGCCAGAACGCGTGCTTCACGATCTGCGCCTGTTGCTCGATGCCATAGCGTTCCAGGCTCCAGCCGGGCTTGAGGCTGTAGTCGTAGCGGCAGAACGGGTGGCGGTGGAGCAGCAGGTACCATTCGCCGCGGGTCTGGGTCTGCCAGACGTGGGTCATCTCGTGGATGAACAACCCCTGCGCGATGGTGCCGGCGCGGGCGAAGTCGTCGCAATAATCCCGTCCGTGCGGGTGAAAATGAAGGTGGCCGCGCGGAGCCATGGTGATCGCTCGCGGCTGGAAGGGAAAGAACGTGCGCCGGCGGATGGTGACCCTGGCATAATCGATCGCGCTGCCGAACACGCTGCGGGCCAGCGCAATCTCGCCCTCGGTCAGCCGCCGCTCGCCGCCGGCCGGGCAGGCGGACGCGGGAGCATCGTGGGTTTCGATCCCGAGCTCGTCGGTATCAGGGGCGTCGGCGCTTTGCGTCAGCGTGCGTCCCCGGCGCTGCGGATTTCCACCGGGAAGTTCTGTTTGCCGCCGCCCGAAACGATCACCGTTGCCTCGGTCGTGCCGCCCGCCTTGAGCGAGGGATCGGGGTCTATGACCATCAGGTGCTGGCCGCCGGGCTTGAATGCCAGCTTAGTGCCCTTCTTCAGCGGGACCGGCAGCATCTCCATCATCTGCACCTTGAAGTCGTACTCGCCATAGTCGTGGAAGGTCGCATTTTTCGCGCCCTTCACCTCGCCGCGGTTGAGAGCAAGGCCGCGGTCTCCGTCATAGGCGAGGTCGAAATAGACCGCCGCCGGATTGCCCGCCACCGGGGCCAGCACCATGCGCGCGTTGGAGATTTTCATGCCCGGGATGCCGGCATCGGCGGCGGGCGCTTCGGTCGGGGCTTCGCCGCATCCGGACAGCGGCATCGCCACGCCCGCCAGCGCCAGCGCGATAATAGTTCGTTTCATATCGGTTCTCCCCGTATCCCGTGGCCCCGGGGTAGCGCCGCCGCTCTCTTGTGCCAAGAAAAAGCGCCCCTATATCGCCCGCGCAATCCGAGCCGCCGATGGGCCTTGCCGCACACGCGGGGGGCCGGCAGGCGGTGTCCAACAACACGCTACCAAATAGGGATGTTATGGCCAAAGTTATCGGTATCGACCTCGGCACCACCAACTCGTGCGTCGCGGTGATGGATGGGGGCACGCCCAAGGTCATCGAGAATTCCGAAGGCGCGCGCACCACGCCCTCGATCGTCGCTTTCACCAAGGATGGCGAGCGGCTGATCGGGCAGCCGGCCAAGCGCCAGGCGGTGACCAACGGCGACAACACCATTTTCGCGGTCAAGCGCCTGATCGGTCGCCGCTTCGACGATCCGGTGACCAGGAAGGACACCGAGCTGGTTCCCTACACCATCGTCAAGGGCAAGAACGGCGACGCGTGGGTCTCGGCCGGCGGCGAGGAGTATTCGCCCAGTCAGATCAGCGCCTTCACCTTGCAGAAGATGAAGGAAACCGCCGAAAGCTATCTCGGTGAGACGGTCACCCAGGCAGTGATTACGGTTCCTGCCTACTTCAACGACGCCCAGCGCCAGGCGACCAAGGACGCCGGCCAGATCGCCGGTCTCGAGGTGCTGCGCATCATCAACGAGCCGACCGCCGCGGCGCTCGCCTACGGCCTCGACAAGGAAGACGGCAAGACCATCGCGGTCTACGACCTCGGCGGCGGCACCTTCGACGTCTCGATCCTCGAGATCGGCGACGGCGTGTTTGAGGTAAAGAGCACCAACGGCGACACGTTTCTCGGCGGTGAAGACTTCGACGCGGCGATCGTCGAGCATCTGGCGGCCAAGTTCAAGTCCAAGGAAAACATGGACTTGAAGACCGACAAGCTCGCCCTTCAGCGATTGAAGGAAGCCGCCGAGAAGGCCAAGATCGAGCTGTCGAGCGCGCAGACCACCGAAATCAATCTTCCCTTCATCACCGCCCGCATGGAAGGCGGCACCACCACTCCGTTGCACCTGGTCGAAACGATCAGCCGCTCCGATCTCGAAAAGCTCGTCAGTGGCCTGATCGAGCGGACCAAGGAACCGATGAAGAAGGCGCTGGCCGATGCCGGCCTCAAGCCCGCCGACATCGACGAAGTCGTGCTTGTCGGCGGCATGACCCGCATGCCGCGCGTGCGCGAGGTCGTGAAGGACTTCTTCGGCAAGGAGCCGCACACCGGGGTCAACCCCGATGAAGTCGTGGCGATGGGCGCGGCGATCCAGGCGGGCGTGCTGCAGGGCGACGTCAAGGACGTGCTGTTGCTCGACGTCACTCCGCTGTCGCTCGGCATCGAGACGCTGGGCGGGATCATGACCCGCATGATCGACCGCAACACCACGATCCCGACCAAGAAGAGCCAGACTTACTCGACCGCCGAGGACAACCAGAACGCGGTGACCATCCGGGTCTTTCAGGGCGAGCGCGAAATGGCCGGCGACAACAAGCTGCTCGGCCAGTTCGACCTGGTTGGCATTCCCGCCGCGCCGCGCGGGGTGCCGCAGGTCGAGGTGACGTTCGACATCGACGCCAACGGCATCGTCAACGTCAGCGCCAAGGACAAGGGCACCGGCAAGGAACAGCAGATCCGCATCCAGGCCAGCGGCGGTCTCAGCGACTCCGACATCGACCAGATGGTCAAGGATGCCGAAAAGTTCGCCGAGGAAGACAAGAAGCGCCGCGCCGGGGCCGAAGCGCGCAACCAGGCCGACAGCCTGGTCCACGCGACCGAAAAGCAGGTGTTGGAACACGGCGACAAGATCGACGCCGAGCTCAAGGGCGAAGTCGAGACGGCGATCGCCGAGGCCAAGACCGCGCTCGAAGGCGACGATGTCGACGCCATCAACGCCAAGTCGCAGGCGTTGACCGACGTCGCGATGAAGATGGGCCAGGCGATCTACAGCCAGGAACAGGCCTCCGCCCAGCCGGCGGACGGTGACGCAGCCGGCGCGGATAGCGGGTCCGAGGAAGAGGTGGTCGACGCCGAGTTCTCGGAAGTCGACGAAGACGCCAAGAGCTAGGCCCGGTGCCCTAACACATCAAGCGCCCGCTCAGCCGAGCGGGCGCTTGATGTGTGTCAGAGCGTGGTTTCGGCGAGGTTCGATTTGTACTTCGTATTGGTTTGGCGGTCGTTGATCTCGATGTAGACCCACGATGGCGGGAACTCGCCCACCGGGAGCGCGAACCAGATGGAATTGAGCTGCGAGGGCGCGCCAAGCGCACAAAACCCGTAAAGCCGCTTGCCCCGCTGGTCGAAGAAATCGATCCAAGCGCGGGCCGAGTTGGTGTTGGTGCCGCACGGCGGCAGCGAAGGCGACGCGGCGAACAGGTCCGCCGGGTAGTCATCGGCATTGAGCACCCCGTAGCGGTAGCGAACGAACTCCTGACCGCCGATGGAATAGACTTCGGTTCCGGTCAGATGGAGGATCGGGTTGGGATTGGGCCGTTGCGCGGTTGCTGGGCTGCCTACCGCGACCGCCAGCGCCGCGACCGCGCCTGCGAACGGGCGCGTCACCGCACTGCCGATGTCGCTGTGAACGCTCCGTCGGCACCATTCGCCGCGAATGCATTGCCCCCCAGCGATGTGATCGAGCCGCCGCTGGCGACCTGAAGCCCCACAGCGTTGGCCACCAACCGCGTTCCGCCTACAAAAATCCGTGCACCGGACCCCAAGGCGTTGACCGCTGACTTACGGCTCGAACTGATGCTCGAACTGGTCAGGACCGCCGTTGCACCCGCGGCAACTTCGATCCCGGTCTCGAATCCGGTGATCTCGAGCTGGTCGGCGACCACCGTGCCGTTGACGACCTTTATGGCCGCCGACGCGGTGCCGGACCCAACCAGGCTGATATTGCGCAAGGTGGCGACCACGCCGGCGCCGTTGACGGTAATCCCGTTGGCCCCCGCTCCGGCGACCAGCATCGAACCGTGGGTTCCGCGGCAGTTGAGGGTGATCGTCTTGACGATCGTCAGGCCGCCGAACCCGCCAGGATCGAGGCAGCTGATTTCCCCGCCGGCCGCGGTCTTGGAAATCGCCCCGGCGAAGGTCTTGCACGGCGCGGTGCGGCTGCATGGGTTCACATCGTCACCCACGCCCGACACCCATGTACGGGTGGCCTGGGCGTGCGCTGGCGCGGCCGCAAAGCCTAGTGCGATGATCGCAACGAGTGTGACAAGGATTCCGCGAAGCATCGTTTCCCCCCTTTGATGCTGAATGCAGACCCGATGAGACGATGCGCCTCTAGGTCTGGGTGTGTCAATCGCGCACGAGGCGATCACCTTGTGATGGCGCGCGGCGCGCCTATATCGACCGTGCTGCGGTGCAGCGCCGGACGCTCGCGATCAGGAATACGAGGGCGCGCCAGCCCGGGGTACAGTTGGACGACGATGGACATCGATTACTACGAGACGCTGGGCCTTGCGCGCAACGCCGACGGAGCGGCGATCAAGGCCGCCTATCGCAAGCTGGCGATGCAATTCCACCCCGACCGCAATGACGGGTGCAAGGACAACGAGGACAAGTTCAAGGCCGTCTCCGCGGCTTACGAATGCCTCAAGGACCCGCAGAAGCGCGCAGCCTATGACCGCTTCGGCCACGCCGCGTTCCAGCAAGGTAACGGCGGTCAGCCCGGCGCCGACTTCGGCGACATCGGCGATATCTTCGAGACGATCTTCGGCAGCGCGTTCGGCGGCGGCGGGCGCAGCCAGGCGCGGCGCGGCGCCGACTTGCGCTACGACATGGAGATCACCCTCGACGAGGCGTTCCACGGCGAGAGCAAGCAGATCGAGATCGAGGTCAGCCAGACCTGCGACACCTGCCATGGGTCGGGCGCCTCGCCCGGTACCGCCGCCCGGCGCTGCAACCTGTGTTCGGGCCACGGCAAGGTGCGCGCCAAGCAGGGCTTCTTCGTGGTCGAGCGCGCGTGTCCCAACTGCCACGGCCGCGGCGAGGTGATCGAGAAACCCTGTCGCGATTGCGGCGGGGAGGGGCGGGTCGATCGCGGCCAGAAGCTCGATGTCGAAATCCCGCCGGGCGTCGATACCGGCACCCGCATCCGCCTGTCGGGCAAGGGCGAGGCCGGACCGCGCGGCGCCCCGCCGGGCGACCTCTATATCTTCGTCCACGTCCGCCAGCACGCGGTATTCCAGCGCGAGGCCACCACGCTGGTCACCCGCGCGCCGATCAGCTTCACGATGGCGGCGCTGGGCGACAGCATCGACATCCCCGATCTCGGCGGCGACGCGCATACGCTGCACATTCCGGCGGGCATCCAGTCGGGCAAGCAACTGCGCGTGCGCGGCGGCGGCATGCCGGTGCTGCAGGGCCGCGGGCGCGGCGATCTGGTGATCGAGATTGTGGTCGAAACTCCGACCAAGCTCACCAAGGCGCAGCGCGACATCCTGCAGCAGTTCCGCGACACCGAGACCGGCGACGAATGCCCCGAAAGCCGCGGATTCTTCGACAAGCTGAAAGGCGCGCTGGGGGGCTGATCCAGCGCGGTCTTCCGCTCGGCGCGCCGGTGCGGTAGCTTGCCTTGCTAGGGAGAAGCCGACCATGAAACCGTTCATCAGCCTGACGGCCACCGCCACCGCGATGGCCCTCGCCGCCGGGTCCGCCGCGGCGCAGGCGCCTGACTTCAGCAAAGTCGAAATCAAGGCCGAGGCGCTGGGCCCCGGGGTGGCGGTGCTGTTCGGCGCGGGGGGCAACATCGGCGTCTCCCACGGCTCCGACGGCACCGAGCTGATCGACGACCAGTTCGCCCCGCTGACCGACAAGATCGCCAAGGCGGTGGCCGACCTCGGCGGCACGCCGGTGCGCTACCTCGTCAACACCCACTGGCACTACGATCACTCGGGCGGGAACGAGAACCTCGGCAAGGCTGGCGCGACGATTTTCGCGCACGACAACGTCCGCGTCCGGCTCGCTGCCGGCGGGAATATTCTCGGCACCGCGATCCCGCCCGCGCCGCCCGCCGCGTTGCCCGTCGTTACTTATGCGCACGGGCTGACTTTCCATCTCAACGGCGACCAGATCGACGCCGTTTTCACCGGGGGCGGACACACCGATGGCGACACGGCGCTGTTCTGGCGCAAGGCCAACGTGCTGCACACCGGCGACATGATGATGAGCAATGCCCCGTTCCCGTTCGTCGATACGTCCTCGGGCGGCAGCGCAATTCGCCTCGTCGCCTCGCTCGACAAGCTGCTGGCGATGGCCGACGGGCAGACCAAGGTCATCCCCGGCCACGGCCCGATGACCGACCGCGCGGGTCTGCAGGCGTGGCGAGACCGCATCGCCGGGGCGGTGGACACGGTTCGCGCGGCCAAGACCTCGGGCAAGTCGCTCGACGCGTTTCTCGCGGCGAACCCGCTGAAGGCGATGGATCGGCCCGGCGTGTTCATCAACAGCGAGGCGTTCGGGCGCGCGATCTGGGCCAGCCTCGAGGCGGTGGCGGGCGAACACGGCCACCAGCACTAGCCAGGGCTGACTACCCTGGGCCGAGTTCGGTCCGAATCTCGGCGACGAGACCCCTGTTGGCGGTTAGCCGCCCCTCCTCCTCGTCCAGAATCGCCAGAAACGCGCGCCGCTTGAACGCCGCGCATTCGCCTTCATCGAACGCGTCGAGCGTCGAGCAGACCAGGTCGATCATCCGCTCCGCCCCGTGCAAGCGGCCCCACAGATAGTCGTTCTCGCGGTAAGCGCGGCTGAAAAAGGCGCCGAAGTTGTAGAACTCGGTCCCGCGCAACGTGGCGCGGGTGCCACCGGGGCGGATCGAGCGGGCGTCTTCCGGGCTGATGCGGTCGACTTTGACCGCGTCGAACTCGGTGAGGCCCTCGTTCTGCAACAGCGGCAGAGTGGCGGCGTCGTAGAACGGGAAACCAAGGTAGGCGAGGAGCACGCGGCGGCGCAGGTCCCGCGGCATGGCTTCCAGCGCGGCGGCGAGCCGGCGTTCGGCTTCGGCGTCCACTTCGGGCAGCAGGTGCCGCGCGGCCAGCGCGTCGAGCACCGCGCCCGGTTGCTCCATCACCGTGCCCGCCACGACGGCGAAATCGTCGCCCAGGCTCGCGCCACCTTCCTGGGCGAAATAGAGCGCGAGAATGTCGTAGACCGCATCGCGCGCGGCATCGAGCGCGTCCGCGGGAATGCCGGGATCGGCCTCCCACTCGCGCGACAGGCGGCGAGCGATCAGGCGCAGGCGGCGGATGCGAAAGCCGAGGTCGTGCGCCCTCAGGAAGGCGATCGCGCCCGCGCTGAGCCCACCGCCCGGCGCGGCGAGCGACAGCAGACCGCGTTCGTCGAGCTCGCGCCGCAAGCGCAGGGCGATGGGCTCGGGATCGGCCAGCATCAGCCCCGGCGCGGCTTCGAGGATGATCCGGGCGAGAGTCTCGACGATGTGGCCCACTTTCGCCTGGGCGTATGGCTGGAAAGCGTACCCGGCGCTGTTCGCCGCCGCCTGCTGCGCCTTGCTCCGCCATCCCGCGAGCCGCCGGCCGGTCGGCCGGTCGAGGAACAGCGTCATCCCGAACAGCTTCTCGACCGTGGCTTCGACCTCGGGACGCAGCACGGCGACGATTCGCGCCACGCGCGACGCTTCGCGCGTCTGCTTCTCCAGCGCTTCGAGATTGTCGCGGATCGGCTGTTCGCGCGGGATCGTCGACAGCGACCCGAGGATGGCGGCGAAGAAGCCGACCGGGCGGTCGATCGAATCCTCCAGCGAGCCGAAGCGGTCGGGCCGCGGATCGATGTAGACGAAGCGCCGGTCGACTTCCCGGTGGGCGGGACGGGATGGCAGCGCCGCGCGCGCCGCGGCGAACGGAGCGTTGATCAGGACTGACCCGTCGATCAGCGAGATGTGGCTCTCGCTGCCTCGCCGCACGTGCGCCGGCATGACCCGCTCCAGAAACGCCGCGCGCCCGTTCCACGGGCGGTCCGCGGCGGTCGCCAGGCGGTCGATCTCGGCCAGCTGCAACGGGGGAAAGGCGCCGGGAAAGCTCGCCGTGGCGCGCGCCGCGAGCACCAGTTCGAGCGGTTCGGCGAGACTTTCGCCCCCTTGCGGCGGAGTCTTGCTGCGGAAACCGATCGGCATCCGGTGCTCACTTTCCTCAACCGTTGGCGGACTATGCAGCCGCAGCCGCGACAAATAGCCGCGAAAGTCGGTCGCGGTGACCAGCAGGTCGAGCGGGTGGCCCGGCGGCAACAGCGGTTCCTCGGGCTCGCCCGCGCCCACCGCCATCAGCGCGTCGAACAACAGCCGTGAAAAGCCCGCGCCGGAAAACGGCGGCTCGAACCAGCGCCCGCGCACCAGATGCGAAACCTTGCGCCGCACTTCGGCGCGCGTTTCGGGAGCGACGCTTTCGCTCACCGCGTTGCCGGGGCGGCGCAGCAGCCACCAGACCAGCGGCATGGCCCACAGCTTGGCCGCTCGCGACCAGGGGCGCGCTTCGGGATCGAGCAAGCGGTCGACGTCGGCGTTTTCCAGCCACAGTTCGGTCAGCGGCTCGAGGCTGTGCCCCGAATGGATCGCCTGAGCGAGGAACACCGCGTTGATTCCGCCAGCACTAGCCCCGGTGACGATATCGGGCAGCACCCGCAGCCGCAGTTCATGCCGCGTCTCGATCGCCGCCAGTAGGTCGCGATAGACCGCGAGCACGCCGCCGCGCTCGGGACCGCGGGCGTGGAAGTCGCGGCTGGCGCGGGCGAGGTGCCACAGCTCCTTGGTGACGCCATGCATATAGACCGCCAGACTGATCCCGCCGTAGCATATCAGCGCGATGCGGAGTTCCTTCTGGCGCATGGCGCATACCTTGGCGCGCAAAGGCGGTGAAGGCAATTGCGTTCCACGTATGTTCCGATTAACAATGCCGCGATGGTCAAGACCAAGCGCCGCTATGTATGCCAGGCCTGCGGCTCGGTCAGCCACCGGTGGCAGGGCCAATGCGCCGATTGCGCCGAGTGGAACACGCTGGTGGAGGACGCACCGGCCAGCGTCTTCTCGCTCAAGCACGACCTCTCCAGTGGCGGACGTTCGGTGACGTTCGAGGCGCTCGACGCGCCGTCCGAGTCGCTGGTCCGGTTGCCCACGGGCCTGGCCGAATTCGACCGCGCGCTCGGCGGTGGGCTCGTGCCGGGCTCGGCTGTGTTGATGGGCGGCGATCCCGGCATCGGCAAATCGACGCTGCTGCTGCAGAGCGCCGGCGCGGTCGCTCGGACCGGGGCGAGCGTGGTCTATGTCAGCGGCGAGGAAGCCACCGGCCAGGTGCGGATGCGTGCCGCGCGGCTGGGGCTGGCGGACGCGCCGATCAAGCTCGCCGCGGCCACCGGCGTGCGCGACCTGCTGACCAGCCTGGGTCAAATGCCGCCCCCCGCGCTGCTGGTGATCGATTCGATCCAGACGATGCACTCGGACACGATCGAAGGCGCGCCGGGCACGGTCAGCCAGGTGCGCGGGTGCGCGTTCGAACTGATCCGCTATGCCAAGGAAAACGGCGTCGCGCTGTTCCTCGTCGGTCACGTAACCAAGGACGGCAGCATCGCGGGGCCCCGCGTGCTCGAACACATGGTCGACGTGGTGATGAGCTTCGAAGGCGAGCGCAGCCACCAGTACCGGATCCTGCGCGCGCTCAAGAACCGTTTCGGCGCGGTGGACGAGATCGGCGTGTTCGCGATGGCGGGCGCGGGGCTGGAGGAAGTCGCCAACCCTTCGCTGCTGTTTCTTTCGGGCCGCGACGAGCCGCTCGCGGGCAGTGCGGTGTTCCCGGCGCTCGAGGGCACCCGGCCGGTGCTGGTCGAAATCCAGGCGTTGATCGTGCGATTGCAATCGGGCGCGACGCCGCGCCGCGCGGTGGTCGGGTGGGACAGCGGGCGGCTGGCGATGCTGCTGGCGGTGCTCGAATCGCGCTGCGGCCTGAGTTTTTCCTCGGCCGAAGTCTATCTCAACGTCGCCGGCGGCTACCGCCTGTCCGATCCCGCCGCCGATCTCGCGGTGGCCGCGGCGCTGGTGTCCGCGCTGGCCGACAAGCCGCTGGCGACCCATGCGGTATGGTTCGGGGAAATCTCGCTTGCTGGAGAGATCCGCCCTGTCTCGCACGCCGGTCTGCGCCTGCGCGAGGCCGCGAAACTGGGTTTCGGCTCCGGCTACGGGCCGGCGGATGTCGAGCCGGGTTCATCGGGACTTAACTATCGCGGCCTAAGGCGGCTGGCCAATCTCGTTGACCGGGTGATGGCGCAGGAATAGGCGATAGCGAGATCACATGACGGGTTTCGACATCAGCGTACTGCTCATCGTCGGCGTGGCGGCGATCGGCGGTTTCATGCGCGGTTTCGTGCAGGAAGTCCTGTCGCTGTTGGCCTGGGGCGTCGCGATCCTGGCGATTCACAATCTCCACACCCCGCTGTATGACTGGCTGCTGCCGCGCATCGGCAATCCGACCGGTTCCGCGACGCTGGCGTTCGCGGTGCTTCTGCTGATCCCCTACGCGGGCATGAAGCTGATCGCCGGCCGCCTCGGAGAAACGACGCGTACTTCGTTGCTCGGGCCGATCGACCGCGTGCTCGGCTTCGGCTTCGGGGCGATCAAGGGTGCGATCGTGGTCACCTGCGCGTTCGCGCTGCTGGTGCTGGGATATGACGCCGCGTGGGGCATCGCCGGGCGGCCCGACTGGATAAAGCAGGCCCGCACTTATCCGCTGGTCAACGCCAGCGCCGACGCGCTGGTCCAGCTGATCGAGGGCCGCAACGACGATGTCGAGCAGCGCGACGTCCGGATCCGCGACTTCCCGAGCCGATGACCGGGCGCGGCGGAGCGCTCTATACCCCCGACCTGCTGGCTCTTGCCGTTTCGCTGGCGGACTGGCCGCTCGACAGCGGTGTGCCGCTTATGGGCGAATCGCGCTCACCGACATGCGGCAGCACGGTGAGCGTCGGCTGCGCGCTAACCGATGACGGCGCCATCGAGGCGATCGGCCTGCGTGCTTCGGCCTGCGCGGTGGGTCAGGCAGCCGCGGCGCTGTTCGTCCGGTCGGCGACGGGGCGTACCCGCGACGAGATCGAAGCGGCCCGGTCTGCGATCGTCGCCTGGCTGCGCGATGACGGGCCGTTGCCGAGTTGGCCGGGCCTGGCGGTGCTCGATCCGGCGCGGGCCTTCCCTGCCCGGCATGGCGCGGTGCCGCTGGCGTGGACGGCCGCGCTGGCCGCGCTTCCCAAGCACGGCGCGCAAAGCTAGACGCTCGGGCTACGAGGAAGGGGACCCGCCGCAGCCATGAGCGAAACCGCCGCCGCAGCCGCCACGCATCACCAGCCCAGCGCCAAGGACATCCGCCTGGTCATCGCCGCGTCGTCGGCCGGCACGGTGTTCGAATGGTACGATTTCTTCATCTACGGCACCCTTGCGGCAATCATCGGCGCCGCGTTCGTGCCGTCGGACAACGAGGTCGTGCGCCAGCTCGTAGTGTGGGCGGGGTTTGCCGTGGGCTTCGGCTTTCGCCCACTGGGCGCGGTGCTGTTCGGCTATCTCGGCGACAAGCTGGGGCGCAAGTATACCTTCCTGGTCACGGTCACCCTGATGGGGATCGCGACCGCCGGGGTGGGCATGGTCCCATCGGTGCAGTCGATCGGTCTGGCGGCGCCGGCGATCATCATCTTCCTGCGGATCCTCCAAGGCCTGGCGCTGGGCGGCGAATACGGCGGCGCGGCGATCTACGTCGCCGAACACAGCCCGCCCGGCCGGCGCGGGTTCTACACCGGGTTCATCCAGGCGAGCGTGGTCGGCGGGTTCGTGCTCAGCCTCGCGGTGGTGCTGGCGTGCAAGGCGGCAATGCCCGAAGACGTGTGGACCGAATGGGGCTGGCGCGTGCCGTTCCTGCTGTCGCTGATCCTGCTGGCGATATCGCTGTGGATGCGGTTCAAGCTGTCCGAAAGCCCGGTTTTCCTGGCGATGAAAGAGGCGGGCGAGACCGCCAAGAACCCGTTCAAGGAAAGCTTCACCTATCCAGGCAACAAGAAGCGCATCTTCGTCGCGCTGTTCGGCATCGCCGCGGGGCTGACAGTTATCTGGTATACCGCGATGTTCAGCGGCCTCACCTTCCTCACCGGAGCGATGCGGATGGAGGAGACCGCGGCGCAGATCGTGGTCGGCACTTCGGCGCTGATCGGCATGGTGTTCTTCATCTGGGCAGGTTCGCTGTCGGACCGGATCGGGCGCAAGCAGCCGATTGTGTGGGGGTATGCGATCACGCTGGTCCTGCTGTTCCCGTGCTTCTGGGCGATGGGCTGGGTGCTCGAGCCGCTCCAGGCAGGCGCGGCCGAAGGCGCCAAGGTCATGCCGGACGCGGCCGGCATCGCGGTGATCATGGGGGCGCTGCTGGTGCTCTCGGCGTTGTCGGGCTTCACCTATGGGCCGGTCGCGGCGTTGCTGTCGGAGATGTTTCCGCCGCGCATCCGTTATAGCTCGATGTCGATCCCCTACCATATCGGCACCGGATACTTCGGCGGGTTCCTGCCGCTGATCGCCACCGCTATCATCGCGCGAACGGGCGATCCCTACTCGGGACTGTGGTACACTTTCGCGGTGGTGCTGATGGCGCTGTTGGTCGCGCTGTGGGGCCTGCCCGGCGGGCCGCCGACCGAATTCGTCGAACAATCGCCGCAAGCGCCGCCCGTTTCGCCCGCCATGCCGTGAGCGGCGATGGCTGACGCTCCGCCGCCAACGCTGCGGCTCGATCTCGACCCGCGGGCGCTGGCCGCCAACTGGCGCACGCTCGACCGGCTGTCCGGGGCGGCGAGCGCAGGCGCAGCGGTGAAAGCCGACGCCTATGGCCTGGGCGTGCGCCGGGTCGTGCCGCTGCTGATGGAAGCCGGCGCGCGCGATTTTTTCGTCGCGCACTGGAGCGAGGTGCCCGCGCTGCTGGCGCATGTGGCGGCCGAGCAAGTCGCTGTCCTTCACGGTCCGATGACCGACGCGGACTGCGCCTTCGCGCGCCGGACGGGGGTGCGCCCGGTGCTCAACAGCATCGAACAGGCCGCGCGCTGGCAGGCAAGCGGGGGCGGGGCGTGCGACCTGATGGTCGATACCGGGATCAACCGGCTCGGCCTGCCGATGGACGCACTGGGAGATCCGGTGCTGGGCGGCCTGGCGGTCGACACGCTCATGTCGCACCTGGCCTCGGCCGACGAGGACGTGGCGCAAAACGCGCTCCAGCTGGCGCGCTTCCGCGAAGTGTGCGCGCGCGTTCCGGCGCGGCGCGCCAGCCTCGCCAATAGCGCGGGGATCGCGCTGGGGCCCGACTATGCGTTCGACCTGACCCGTCCGGGCCTGGCGCTCTACGGCGGGATCGCGCGGCCGGAACTTGCCGGACTGATCACGCAGGTCGCTTATCCGCGCGCCGCGATCCTCCAGGTGCGTATGCTTTCGGCCGGCGAGGGGGTGGGCTACAACGCGGAGTTCGTCGCGCCGGAGCCGATGCGCGTGGGGGTGGTCTCGCTCGGATACGCCGATGGCTTCCTGCGCTGCTGGGCCGGCCGCGGGGCGTTGCAACATGGCGACGCGGTGTTGCCATTGCTCGGCAAGGTTTCGATGGACATGGTCATGATCGACCTCGCGGCCGCGCCCAAATTGCGCGAAGGCGACTGGATCGACGTGCCCTACGACCTACCGGCGGCATCGGCGATCAGCGGTCTGTCGCAATACGAGCTGCTGACCAGCCTGGGCCGCCGCTTCCAGCGCTGAAGAATGCTGCGCACAGTACGAGCAGCATTTGTTGCGCTGCGAATGCTGCAAGTGCTAAGCAGCGCAAAATAGTGAGCTTAGGAAATATCACATGGCACGACGCGGTGAGACGGCGGACGGCGCGACGATCATCAAGAAGTACGCCAACCGGCGGCTCTACAACACCGCCTCCTCCAGCTATATCACCCTGGATGATCTGTCGAAAATGACCCGCGAGGGGATCGAGTTCAAGGTGCTCGATGCCAAGTCGGGTGACGAGATTACCCACGCGATCCTGACTCAGATTATCATGGAGGAGGAATCGAGCGGGGGCGAACAGATGCTGCCGCTCAGCTTCCTGCGCCAGCTCATCTCGATGTACGGCAATTCGATGCAATCGATGATGCCCGCCTATCTCGAGGCAATGATGAGCAATTTCCGCGAGAACCAGTCCAAGCTGCAGGAGGCGCTGCACGCTCGCGCCGGCAGCAATCCGTTCGCCAAGATGGCCGAGACCAACCTCGCCATGATGCGCGCCGCGACCGACGCGCTGATCCCGGGGCGGACGGCGGCAAAACCCGCGCCCCGGCCAGCGGCGAGCGGACCTTCGGGCGAACTTGCCGAACTGCGCGCGCAAATGGCCGCGATGCAGAAGAAGCTCGACGAGCTTGGCAAATGACCGGGCGCGCCGTTAGGGCGCGCCGCCGAACAGCTTAATCGAAAGCACCGCTCCAGTGTCCCAGATCCGCCACGCCCTGCCGGTAACGCGCGCCGACGATTTTGCCCAGTGGTACCAGGAGGTTATCTCCGGGGCCGACATGGCGGAGGAATCGGGCGTGCGCGGCTGCATGGTGATCAAGCCGTGGGGCTACGGCATCTGGGAGCGCATCCAGCGCCTGCTCGACGCGCGGATCAAGGCCGAGGGGCACGAGAACTGTTATTTCCCGCTGTTGATCCCGCTCAAGAATTTCGCCCGCGAGGCCGAACATGTCGAGGGCTTCGCCAAGGAAATGGCGGTGGTCACCCACCACCGCCTGATCGCCGACGGCAAGGGAGGGCTGATGCCCGATCCCGAGGCCAAACTGGAAGAACCGCTGGTCGTGCGGCCGACGTCCGAAACGATCATCGGCGACGCGATGGCCCGCTGGGTGCAATCGTGGCGCGACTTGCCGCTGTTGACCAACCAGTGGGCCAACGTGGTGCGCTGGGAAATGCGCACCCGCATGTTCCTGCGCACCACCGAATTCCTCTGGCAGGAAGGCCACACCGCGCACGAGACCGCCGCCGAGGCGAAGGCGCACACGCTGCGCATGCTTGAGGTATATCGCGCCTGCGCCGAGGAAGACCTGGCGCTGCCGGTGATCGCCGGCGAGAAGCCCGAGAACGAACGCTTCCCCGGCGCGGTGGAGACCTGGTCGATCGAGGCCATGATGCAGGATGGCAAGGCGCTGCAGGCCGGCACCAGCCACTATCTCGGCACCAACTTCGCCCAGGCGAGCGGTATCCGTTTCCAGGACCGGGAGGGCTGCCAGCAACTGGCGCACACCACCAGCTGGGGCGTTTCGACCCGCATGATCGGCGGGCTGATCATGGTCCACGGCGATGACGACGGGCTCAAGGTCCCCCCGGCGATCGCTCCGTGGCAGGTCGTCATCGTGCCGATGCTGCGCGAGGACGACGGCGACGCCGCGCTAATCGATTACTGTGAGGGCCTGCGCCGGCAACTGTCCGCCGCCCAGGCGTTGGGCGAACCGGTCCGGGTCCTGCTCGACAGGAAGCCTGGCAAGGCCGCCGCCAAGCGTTGGGGCTGGGTCCGCAAGGGCGCGCCCCTGATCGTCGAAGTGGGCGCGCGCGACATGGCGCAGGGCACCGTCAGCCTGCTGCGCCGCGACGCGCTGTGGGGCGCGAACGGCAAGCCGGATTTCACCGTGCCTTCGCTCGAAGAAGCCGCTGAATCGATTCCGGGAATACTCGAAGCGATGCAGCGGAGCCTGCTCGATGATGCACGGGCGGTGCGCGACCGGCGCATCGCGCGCAACGTGCAGGACTTTACCGGACTAGAGGCGTTTTTCGCCGAAGGCGTCAAAAATCCCGGCTGGGTCGAAGTCCAGTGGTCCAAGCCTGCGGGGGCGGCGCTCGACGCGGTGACCGAGCGGCTGAAAGCGCTCAAGCTGACCTTACGCAACGTTCCGGCCCGCGCACCGCAAGCCGACGGGGCATGCGTGTTCACCGGCGAGCCTGCGGTGGAGCGGGTGCTGGTGGCGCGATCCTACTGACGGCTTGCCAAGCGCGCGCGGGCGGCCGACAAGGTCCCATGCACATCCGACTTTTAGCGGTCGCAGCTTTGCTCGCCGCCACTCCGCTCGCCGCTGCTGATGGACCCGAGACCGGCGTTTCCGAGGCCCGGCTTAAAGCCGACGTCGAGCGGCTGGTCGCGTTCGGCACGCGGCACACGCTGTCCGACCAGGTGAGCAAGACACGCGGCATCGGCGCCGCGCGGCGCTGGGGCGAGGCCGAGTTCCGCAAGACCGCCAAGGCCTGCCGCGGTTGTCTGACGATCGTGCTTCCCGAGCGCATGGTCACCGGAAACCGCGTGCCCCAGCCGACCCGGCTGGTGAACGTGGTCGCGATTCAGCTGGGGACCGAGCGTCCGAACGAAGTCGTCATCGTTCAGGGCCACATCGACAGCCGCGTGACCGACGTGATGAACTTTACGTCCGATGCGCCCGGCGCCAACGACGATGGCAGCGGCACCGCGCTGGTGCTGGAAGCGGCGCGGGTGCTGTCGAAGACCAAGTATCCGGTGACGATCGTGTACGCGCTGCTGTCGGGCGAGGAGCAGGGCCTGCACGGCGGGCAACTGCTCGCCGATTATGCCTCCGAGCGCGGGTGGCAGGTCAACGCGGTGCTCAATAACGATATCGTCGGCAATTCCTGCGGCTCGGACGGGTACTGCGAGCCCGGCCACGTGCGGGTATTCTCCGAAGGTCCGCGCGCCGATCTCGACGCCAAGCTGCGCGCCGACCAGCGCCGCTTCGCCGGCGAGAACGACAGCCCCAGCCGCAACCTGTCGCGCTGGCTCGAGACGATCGACGATGCCGCGCTGCAGGTCCGCCCGATCTGGCGCGCCGACCGCATGGGTCGGGGCGGGGATCACCTGCCGTTCCTCGACAAGGGCTATCCCGCGATCCGCTTCTCGGTCGCGGTCGAGGATTACGAGCACCAGCATCAGGACGTGCGGACCGAAAATGGCGTGGTCTATGGCGACACGGTCGACGCGATGGATTTTGCGTATCTGGCGAAAGTCACCGCGCTCAACGTGCGCGCGCTCGACCGTCTGGCGCGCGCCCCGCTGGCGCCGGCCCCGACCGCCGAGGCTGCGGTGCAGACCTTCACCACCGTCATGTGGGCCGAAGTGCCCGGCGCGGCGACCTACTCGATCTGGCAGCGCCGCACCGACGCCGCTGGGTGGGGCGACATCCCGGTGATCGCACAGGTGGTCGCCACCAGCGCCAAGCTCGACGGCGTGCGCGGCGACGACTGGATTTTCGGCGTCAGCGCCTGTTCGGCCGATGGGGTGTGCAGCCCGGTGGCGAGCGCGGTGCCGGCGGGGGCATTCGTGCCGGTGCCGAAGGCCCCAAGCGACGCCAAGGGTGACAAGAAGTAAGGTCGGCCCCATATCGCCGCGATGCCCCACCGACCCAATCCCGGAATGCCCAGCCGGGCGCAGATCCTCGAATTCCTTCAGACCAGCGACAGCAGCGCGGGCAAGCGCGAGATCGCCAAAGCCTTCGGGCTGCAAGGGGCCGAAAAGATCGCGCTCAAGGCGCTGCTCAAGGACATGGCCGAGGAAGGGCTGATCGACGGCAGAAAATCCGCTTACCACCGCATGGGCGGGGTGCCCAAGGTCACCGTGCTGCGGGTGGCCGAAATCGAGGACGGCGAGGCTTACGCCATTCCCGATGCCTGGAGCCCCGACGACGCCACCCCGCCGCCGCGGCTGCGGTTAATCGAGGGCAAGAAGGGCAAAAGCAGCAACCGCTTTCCCGCGCTCAAAGTCGGCGACCGCGTGCTCGCGCGGACCGAGGAAACCGGGAGCGGCTGGAGCGCGCATCCGATGAAGAAGCTGCCCGCGCGCACCGACGGGCTGATGGGCGTGGTCGAGATCGATCGTGACGGCAAAGGCTGGCTCGCGCCGATCGACAAGCGGGTGCGCAGCTCTTCCCCGATCGCCGACCTGGGCGGGGCGGAGGCGGGCCAACTGGTGCTCGCCGAGCCAGGCGGCAAGTCGCCGCGCGCGGGCGTCAAGGTGGTCGAGGTGATCGGTGATCCGCTCGCCCCCAAGGCGTTCAGCCTGATCGCCATCGCCAAGCACGGCATCCCGCACGTGTTTCCCGAAGCCACGATCGAGGAAGCGCAGAAGGCGGCGCTGCTTCCCCTCTCGCACGACCACCGCGAGGATCTGCGCGAAGTGCCGATCGTCGCCATCGACCCGGCCGACGCGCGCGACCACGACGATGCGATCTGGGCCGAACCCGACGGCGAGGGCGGCTACCGCGCGATCGTCGCCATCGCCGATGTCAGCTTCTACGTCCGCCCTTCTGGTGGCTCGGGGGGCGGCGCGCTCGACCGCGAGGCGAGGAAGCGCGGCAACTCGGTCTATTTTCCCGACCGGGTGGTGCCGATGCTGCCAGAGGTGCTCAGCGCCGACGTCTGTTCGCTGGTCGAAGGTGCCGACCGCGCGGCGATGGCGTGCCACTTGCGCATCTCGCCCGAGGGCAAGGTCACCAAGTGGCGCTTTACCCGCGCCCTGGTCCGGATTGCGCACAACATCGCCTACGAGGACGCGCAGGCCCAGTTCGACGCCGGCGATGCGCCGGAATACCTCAAAAACCTGTGGGGCGCGTGGGAGCTGCTCGCCGCGGCGCGCGCGGCGCGCGATCCGCTCGCGCTCGAGCTGCCCGAGCGGCAGGTGCGGCTCGACGACGAGGGCAAGATCTCCGAAATCCGCGTGCGCGAGCGGCTCGACGCGCACCGCGTGGTCGAAGATTTCATGATCGCCGCCAACGTCGCCGCGGCCAAGGCGCTCGAGGCCAAGACGGCCCCGGTAGTCTACCGGGTGCACGAGGCGCCGGGGCGCGAGAAGCTGGTCGCGCTCAAAGAATACATGGCGACTTTCGGCCACAGCCTGGCGCTCGGCCAGGTGGTCACCCCCGGTCTGTTCAACCGCCTGCTCAAGGACATCGTCGACGAGGCTGAGAAAGCGCAGGTCATGGAAGCCGTGCTGCGCAGCCAGACGCAGGCCTACTACGGCCCGGAGAACGCGGGCCACTTCGGTCTCGCGCTCGGCAGCTATGCGCACTTCACCTCGCCCATCCGCCGCTACGCCGACCTTCTCGTTCACCGCGCCCTGGTCGATGCCTACAAGCTCGAGCAACCCGAACCCCAGTCCCGACATGTGGAGGGCGACCTCCCGCCCACCACCGGCCTCAGCGAGCGCGACCGTGGCGACCTGTCGAAAGTGTCCGAGGCGATCAGCAAGTCCGAACGCCGCGCGATGGAGGCCGAGCGCGAGACGATCGACCGCTACGTCGCCGCCTGGCTTTCGGCCCGCGTGGGCGAAGTATTCCCCACCCGTATCACCGGCGTGCAGAGCTTCGGCTTCTTCGCCACCATCGTCGGGCTCGGCGGCGACGGGCTGGTCCCGGTTTCGACGCTGGGGCGCGAACACTTCCGCTGGGAGGAAGGGGCGCAGCGCCTCGTCGGCGACAGCAGCGGCACGGCCTACGCTCCCGGCGACCGGCTCGACCTTAGGCTGGCGGAGGCTAACCCGCTTACCGGCGCGCTCAAGTTCGAACTGCCCGATGCCGAGGGCCGGATCGAACCACGCGGCCGCCGCCCCGAAACCCGCGAAAAGCCGAAATTCGACCCTGCGAAACGGGGCCGGCCGGGCAACATCCGTCACCAAGGGCGCGGCAAGCGCTAGGCCAGCCGGTCAATGTCCTCGTCGCTGAATCCGCCGGGCACGAGGTAAACGGGGCAGGGCAGCGCGCCGGCGTGCGCCGAGAAGTGGCTTACCAGCGGTCCCGGTCCGCCGTCGCGTGCCGCGCCTAGCACGAGCGCCGCGACTTCGGGGTGTTCGACCAGGTAGTCCTTGATCACGCCTTGCGCGTCGCCGGTGCGGACCGAGATAACCGGCATCTTGCCGCTTTCGGCGAAGATCGACCCGGCGGCGCTGCTGGCGACCATCTCGGCGCGGTCGCGCGCCTCTTCCTCGATCGTCGCCTGGATCGCGCCAAAGGCGTTGAAATTCTCACGCGGAACCAGCGCCAGGATATGCACCGAACCGCCGGTCTTCATCGCGCGCCGCGATGCGAAGCGCAGCGCGCGCAGCGCTTCTTCGGTTTCGTCCATGATCACCAGATAGACGCGCATCGAACCCACCCCTCGCGACGCGGATATATCCGCCGATTTCGTATTCAGGGCAAGCGGCTTGCCCGGACGCTACGGCTTTGCCAAAGCGTCAGGCGATGACTCCTTCGCTAAGGACTGTGCATGCCGACGCCGATCAAGATGCCCGCACTCAGCCCGACGATGGAGGAAGGCACGCTTTCCAGGTGGCTGGTGAAGGAAGGCGACACGGTCCGCTCCGGCGACGTGATGGCCGAGATCGAGACAGACAAGGCGACGATGGAGTTCGAGGCGGTCGACGAAGGGACGATCACAAAGATCGAGGTGGCCGAGGGGACCGAGGGGGTAAAGGTCGGCACGGTGATCGCGCTGCTGGCGGGTGAGGGGGAGGATGTGGGTGAGGATACGGTGGCGGCTCCGGCTCCGGCTCCCGCCCCGCCGAAAGAGCGAGTCCCCGCGGAGGGCCCCCAGCAAAGTAGTACTTTGCTGGGAACCCAGGCGGGCACCTCGTCGCCCCAGACTGAACTCCCCATCCAGCCCGCCGAGGCCCCCGCCTCCGCGGGGGCTCCGGAGAAGATCGTGTCGCCCAGGCCCTCGGGCGAACGCGTGATCGCCTCCCCGCTGGCCAAGCGGATCGCCGAGCAGAATGGCATCGACCTGACTTCGATCACCGGCAGCGGCCCCAACGGCCGAATCGTCAAAGCGGACCTGGAGCGAGTCCCCGCGCAGGGCCCCCAGCAAAGTAGTACTTTGCTGGGCACCCAGGCGGGGACCTCAGGCGTCGGCGCGCAACCGTTGGAGGCCCCCGCTTCCGCGAGGGCGACCGGCAAGCCGGTCGACTTCGGCATCCCGCACACCTCGGAAAAGCTCTCCGGCATGCGCAAGACCATCGCCCGCCGGCTCACCGAATCCAAGCAGCAGGTCCCGCATATCTACCTCACGGTCGATATCCGGCTCGACGCGCTGCTCAAGCTGCGCGGCGAATTCAACGCCGCGCTCGAAAGCCAGGGCGTCAAGCTGTCGGTCAACGACCTGATGATCAAGGCGCTGGCCAAGTCGCTGCTCGCGGTGCCCAAGTGCAACGTCCAGTTCGCCGGCGACGAGCTGCTCACCTTCAGCCGCGCCGATATCTCGGTAGCGGTGTCGATCCCCAGCGGGTTGATCACGCCGATCGTCAAGGATGCCGGGGTCAAGTCGGTTTCGGCTATCTCGACCGAGATGAAGGACCTTGCCACCCGCGCCAAGGACGGCAAGCTCAAGCTGGAGGAATTCCAGGGCGGCACCGCCAGCCTGTCCAACATGGGGATGTACGGGATCAAGCAGTTCGAGGCGGTGATCAACCCGCCCCAAGGCATGATCATGGCGATCGGCGCGGGCGAGAAGCGGCCCTACGTGGTCGACGACGCGCTCGCCATCTCCACCGTGATGAGCGCCACAGGCAGCTTCGACCACCGCGCTATCGACGGCGCGGACGGCGCCGCGCTGATGCAGGCGTTCAAGCAGCTATGCGAGGCGCCGCTGGGGCTGGTGGCTTGAGCGGATATTCGGCACGAACACTCGGGCATGCGAAACGCCTGCGTCGGGACATGACCGATGCCGAGCGCCGGCTCTGGCAAGAGCTGCGCGCACGCCAAACGGAAGCGAAGTGGCGACGGCAGCAGCCGATTGGAAGTTACGTTGCCGATTTCGTTTGTCAGCAGGCGCGACTGATCGTCGAGGTCGATGGTGGTCAGCATTGCGAGAGCGAGGCCGATAAACGGCGGACCGCGTGGCTCGAAAGTGTCGGCTATCGGGTGCTGCGGTTCTGGAACAACGAAGTTCTGGGAAACATCGAAGGCGTCTTGATCCATGTCGCCGAGGCGCTTGCTTCCGCCCCCTCTCCAACTCCGACTAGCGAGCAAGCTCGCAAGTCTGCGTATCCTCTCCCTCGAGGGGGGAGGAAAGGTGCACATCACTCCTCTCCCCTCGAGGGAGAGGAAGGGGCCCGCCGCGAAGCGGTGGGAAGGAGAGGGGGCGGATGACCCGCGACCCCTTCATCCGCGTCACCGCGATGCCCGCGGACACCAACCCCTACGGCGGCGTCTTCGGCGGGTGGCTGATGAGCCAGATGGCGCTTGGCGCTGGGGCGCTGGCGAGCCGGGTGGGGCGGGGCAAGGCGGTGGTCGTCTCGGCGAGTGACTTCGCGTTTCCCGGCGCGATGGCGGTGGGCGACGAGCTCAGCGTCTATTGCGAGGTCGCCGAAACCGGCACCACCTCGCTGACCATCGCTGCCGAAGCGGTGGCTCGCGCACGCAAGGGCGATGACACACTCAAGGTTGCCCAAGGCACCTTCAAGTTCGTGCTGCTCGACGACAACGACCGTCCGCGTGCGCTTTCTAGCAGCGGAGCATGAGCGCTTTCCTACAGCGCTCCGGCTGTGCCATGCGAACGCTATGATGCCGTCCGCCAGCTTGTTCCTCGTGCCTCAAGCGCCCTCGTGCGCAGAGCCCGGATTTCTTCCCCAGGACAGTGTGCCAAGTGTGCCAAGTCCTACAACATCCTTGCGGACATAGAGGCTGACAATGGCTGACACCCAATACGACGTCATCGTGCTCGGCAGCGGTCCCGGCGGTTATGTCGCGGCGATCCGCTGCGCGCAGCTCGGCCTCAAGACCGCGATCGTCGAGCGCGAGCTGCTCGGCGGGATTTGCCTCAACTGGGGCTGTATCCCGACCAAGGCGCTGCTGCGCTCGGCGGAGATTTTTCACTATATGCGGCACGCGGCCGAATACGGGCTGAAGGTGCAGGGGATCGAGGCGGATCTGGCCGCGGTGGTCAAGCGCAGCCGGGGGGTGGCCAAGCAGCTCAACGCCGGCGTCACCCACCTGATGAAGAAGAACAAGATCGCGGTGCACATGGGGGAGGGGACGTTGACCGGGTCGACCTCGCTGACCGTTAAGGGCGCGAAGGGCAACGAGAAGCTCTCCGCCAGGCACGTTATCGTCGCCACCGGCGCGCGGGCGCGCGAGCTGCCGTTCGCTCAATCCGACGGCAAGCGGGTGTGGACCTACCGCCATGCGATGACGCCCGCGGAAATGCCGAGCAAGCTGCTGGTCATCGGCAGCGGTGCGATCGGGATCGAGTTCGCCAGCTTCTACAACGACATGGGCGCCGAAGTTACCGTGGTCGAGATGCTCGATCGGGTAGTGCCGGTGGAGGATGCGGACATTTCCGTATTCCTCGAAAAGTCGCTGGCCAAGCAGGGCATGACGATCATGACCGGCGCAGGGGTGGAGGCCCTGGCGGTATCCGCCACCGGCGTGAAGGCGAAGATCAAGGGCAAGGATGGCAAGGTCACCGAGAGCGAGTTCAGCCATGTCATCGTCGCGGTCGGCATCGTGCCCAACACCGAAAACATCGGCCTCGAAAAGCTCGCTGACCTCGATCGCGGGTTCATCCAGATCGATCCCTACGGGCGCACCAAGTCGAAAGGGCTATGGGCGATCGGCGACTGCACTCCGGGCCCGTGGCTGGCGCACAAGGCGAGCCACGAGGGCATGGCCGCGGCCGAGGCGATTGCGCGCGAACTCGGCAACACGGACGTCCACCCTCATCCGCTCGACCGCAACAACATCCCCGGCTGCACTTATTGCCACCCGCAGGTCGCCAGTGTCGGCCTGACCGAGGCCAAGGCCAGGGAAGCCGGCTACGCCGTCAAGGCGGGTACGTTTCCGTTCATCGGCAACGGCAAGGCGATCGCGCTGGGCGAAGCGGAAGGCTTCATCAAGACCGTGTTCGACGCCAAGACCGGCGAGCTGCTCGGCGCGCACATGGTCGGCGCCGAAGTGACCGAACTGATCCAGGGCTATGTCGTCGGCAAGACGCTAGAGACCACCGAGGCCGAGCTGATGGCGAGCGTATTCCCGCACCCGACGCTGAGCGAGATGATGCACGAAAGCGTCCTCGCCGCCTATGGCCGCGCGGTGCACATCTAGCCGGAACATATGCGCTTTTTCGCCGTTGATAGGGCGGAGAGGTTGCACCGATGGAATACGAACTTGTCGAGCACCCCCGCAAAGGCGAATCGCCACTGGCCATCCCGCCGCGGTTGACTGACGGGGCGCGGAAGGCCTCGCCTTTTTGGTCGGATAGAGCCGCCGCGCGCGACAGTGCGATCGCGATTCCAGAGCAGGAATGGGGCGCCTAGCGCAACGACCGCAGCCATAGTTCGAGCGACAGCACCGTCCACGCCAGCTTAGCCCCACGGGTCGATGCGATTTGCGCGGGCGCGAGGACACCGTGCAGTTCCGAGCGATCCATCAGCCCGCGCAGTCGCGCATTGGGATCGAGCAACAGGTCGTTGAGCATCGCATGAAGCGGACCGGGAGTGTTCAGCCACTCGCCCAGTGGTAGGCGGAAGCCGTTCTTGCGCCGCGCCAGGATTGCAGGTGGCAGCCGGCCAGCGAACGCCTCGCGCAGCGCGCGCTTGCCCCGCCGGCGGTGCAGCTTGGCCTGATCGGGCAGCGCAATCGCCCACGGCGTGAACGCGGTGTCGAGATACGGCACCCGCTGCTCCAGCGACGCCTGCATCGTGGTGTAGTCACCCCGGTGGAGCAGGTTGTTGGGCAGCCAGGATTCCAGGTCGAGCACTTGCATGCGCTGCAAATCGCTCCATTCGGCCGGATAGGACGCCACCCGGTCGCGCACCCAGTTCGCGGCGCGCGCAGGAGCCGCGCCGTCGGCAATCAGCGACTCTAGAAGCCCTTGCGGAGCTTCGGCGTTCTGAAACCAGGCCAACCAGCGGGCGACGCGGTCGCGTTCGCCCAGCGCCTCAAGTGCGATGCCCGCGCGTCCGAGCCGGGCGAGCGGCAGCAACTTGCCGAGGCCCGGTGGGACAAGCCGCGCGTAGCGGTCGAAAGCGTATTTGGGATAGCCGGCGAACGCCTCGTCCGCGCCTTCGCCCGAGAGCACGACCTTTACGTCTTTCGCCGCGGCCAGCGACATCTTGAGCATCGCCACATCCGCCGGGTCGGGAAACGGACCGCTCATGGTGCCCGACAGGCGCGGCGCGAGATCGGCGAAGTCGGCGCCGGAGACCGGCACCTCGATCAATTCCGCGCCGATCTGTTCGGCCACGGTCCGCGCATAGGGAATTTCGCTGCGTTCGTTCGCGGTCGAGGCAAAGCTCACCGAGTAGGCGCGAACCGGCTCGCTGGCGATCTGCGCCAGCTGCCAGGCGACGATGCTCGAATCGAGGCCGCCGCTGAGAAAGCAACCGAGCGGCACATCGGCGATGGCGTGATGCGCCACCGTGTCGGCGACCCGCTCGCGCACGGTAGCGGGGTCGTGGCTGGCGCCAGCCTTGCGTTCGCGCTCCACCGCCTCGGCGAGGCTCGCGAACCGCTCGCGGCGGACCTGACCCGAAGGCGAGACGATCATCGCCACGCCGGGATCGAGCCGCTTGATGCCGTCGTACAGCGTATGGTCGCCGATCGGATAGCGATGGAACAGCGTTTCGAGGACCGAGGTTCGGTCGATCTCCGGCACCCCGTCCATCAGGCCGATAAGCGCCGCCATTTCCGAAGCGAAGATGACCCGCCCTGCGCCCTCCTGGTAGAACAGCGGTTTGATCCCGAACGGATCGCGCGCCAGCACGGTCTCGCCGCTGCGCCGGTCGGCCAGCGCCAGGGCGTACATCCCGCGCAGCCGCGCCAGCCCCGCGACGCCCCAGGTCAGGTACACGCCGAGGATGACCTCGGTATCGGAATTGGTGGCGAACGCGAATCCGCGCGCGTCCAACTCACCGCGCAGCTCGCGATAGTTGTAGATTTCCCCGTTGAAGACGATCGTCGCGCCGCCGTCGGCCGAGGTCATCGGCTGCGCGCCACCGCCGAGGTCGATGATGCTCAGGCGCGTGAAGCCAAGCAAGGCCGACCCGACCCGCAGCTGCCCGCGGTCATCCGGACCGCGGTGGCGGATAGGCTCCAGATCGAGCGCGTCCTGTTGGGCATCGGCAGAAATTCTGCCGATTATTCCACACATTCTGAAACCTCGCGAACGTTGCGATCCCGTTCGACTTTGCTACCTAACGGATCTCGTTAAGTATGCCACAGGATTTCGGCCGGGTTCCCCGTCCCGGCCTGGTAGGCCTAGCGGCGCGATGAATCACGGTGCCAGACGCCCGAGCGCCCTTGTATCGCTGTCCAGGCGTAGCCCATCCTGCCGAGCAGCTTGATGGCGTAGTAAATCGCGCGGTCGATCGCGCGGGTCGCACCGGATTTGGCGCTGGCCGCATCGGGCGGCTCGGCCATCAGCCTGCGCAATTGCACATTGCCGGCGTGCCAGCGCATCTCGCAGGCGAGAAGGTCGCCGATCCGGGCAGGGGCCGACACCACCGAGTGCACCGGCTCGTCCCCGTCCAGCGTGATGCGGCGTTGCTGCGACAGGGGAAAGAACCAGCGGACGAAGGTGTCGTCGGCGGTCACGTCGGGCAGACGGCCGATCGCCTGGGCCCCCGCCTGTGACAGGCCATAGACCCCGCTGCCGCCGATGCCGCTCGCCATGTAGGCGTGGTTCGTCCAGGCGCGGTAATAGGCGCGAATCCAAACGTCCGAGCCGGCCGTATCGACCAGCGAGGCGGGCGAGGCCGCCATGACACCCGGCGCGCGCAGGGCATTGGCGACGGCGATCAGCGAGCGGGGCGCGATGCCGACATCGGCGTCGACGATGATGATCGGGTAAGCTCGCGCGCGTGCCAGTGCCGCGTTGATCGCGGCGACTTTTGAAGCGGCGGCGAGCTCGATCACCTCGGCCTGCGGCGCGGCGCGGCGGGCCACGTCCGCCGTCGCGTCGGAGCAACCGTTGCAGGCGACGATGACATGCGGCGGACTGCCATCGGGCCAGGATCCGAGCATCGTCTCCAGCGTGCGGGCGATCACCCGCGCCTCGTCGTGTGCCGGCACGACGACGGTGAACGTCGGCGGCGAGGACAGGACAAGGGGGGGTGGTGGCAAAGGTCGGATCTCGCTTTGTCCCTTCATGCGCGATCCGCAGCGCGAGGGGAAGCTGCGGGCGAGGCTGGGATTGGTCCAGCGCAGGACCGCGAATCGATTGCGCCTGCGGACTTGCGCGGTATTGCTGTGTCGGCCACCTCAGCACCGGCTTGGGCCGGATGCTGAAGGAACTTTTCATGCGTCGGAATGCATCGGCGGAGGCAGCACTTAAACTATGGGCGCATTACTGATGGGCGTCGAACCGAAGCTGGCCGGAACACGCGTCCTCGTGGCCGAGGACGAACCGCTGATTGCGATGCTTGCCGAAGAGATTCTCGAGGAGATGGGTTGCACCATCGCCGGCTGGGCGCGGACATGCGAAGACGCGGTAAAGGTGCTGGCCGAAGACACGGTCGATCTAGTGTTCCTCGATGTGCACCTGGGCCCGCGTTCAAGCGACGAGGTTGCGGCCGAGGCGAAGCGGCGGGCCATTCCGGTGATCGTCTCCACCGGCTCCGATCCAGGCGAGCTGTCCGAGGCCTTTGCCGGCCTGGTTGTGGTGAAGAAGCCGTGGACCTTCGACGACATTGAACGCGCGGCTGCACAGGCGATCGCGGGTTAATTCAAACTCGGGGAAATGGTGGACGCTGTTGGGTTCGAACCAACGACCCGCTGATTAAGAGTCGGGCCTGAGCGATCTGCGCGGAATTACTCCAGCCTGCCATACAGAGCCTTTAACTACTGATTTGGCTGAGTTAAAACTGGGATCACTTTCGCGCTCGCGCCCTCCTCAATACGCTCGAGTTCGTTCCTTGGTGGTTGCTATGTGGTTGCCATCGAGTTTGCCAGACCCGCTGATTTCTGGCACATGCTGAGGCCCGATGAGGTGTCACACATGCCGCGAATAACCAAGTCTTTCGTTGAATCGATTCCGACACCCGGGGCTCAACCTAAATACGAGTGGGATGACAAGATTTCAGGTTTCGGCGTAAAAGTCCTGCCCAGCGGAAAACGCAAATATGTGCTCAAGTACCGCACACATGGCGGGCGATCGGGGAGGCAGCGTCTGCTAGGGTTGGGATTGCACGGTCCGATCACAACTGACCAAGCTAGGGCTCTCGCGCAGCGTGCGCTCGCTACCGTAGCCGATGGTGTTGATCCGCAATCACGGCGGCGTGAGGTCGCTACTGCCCCGACGCTTTCAAACGTTTGGGAGCGCTACGAGCGAGATCACCTGAGCTTGAAGAAGGACTCAACGCAGCGAAACTACAAAGCGATCTGGGCGGATCGCCTCAATCCAGCCTTTGGCAAACACCGGTTGAAAGACATCGGGCGCGGCGACGTTGACGCATTCCACAAGAAGTTGGTCGCAACGCCTTACCAAGCCAACCGTATCCTTGCGCTTCTATCCAAGTTGCTGAACCTGGCGGAAGCCTGGGAATGGCGAGATGGCACCAACCCATGCCGGCATATCAGCAAATTCCGCGAGCGGGCTCGTCAGCGCTTTCTGAACTCAGACGAGATTGCAGCTGTCCAGTCGGCTAGGACAAGGCTGCTGGCGGACAATGAGATCACGGGGCACGCCGCGAGCATCCTCGAGCTGCTGCTGCTGACCGGGGCTCGCTCCGGCGAGCTAGCCAGCGCAGAATGGGCATGGGTAGACTGGAAGCTGCAAATCATCGCTCTTCCCGACAGCAAATCCGGCGCCAAAACGATCTACCTGTCAAAGGACGCGGTCGAAGTGCTCCGAGACCAGCACACGCGGTCTAACGGGAGCACTTACATTTATCCGGGCCGGTCAGCGGGCAAACACATTCACAATCTGC
>Ga0136633_1000011_pt1 | contig 133961 bp, 133 predicted proteins | sample AntDrymeUQ832206_2_FD_105494 | JGI IMG/M metagenome (GOLD analysis project Ga0136633, IMG submission 105494) | Polar desert sand microbial communities from Dry Valleys, Antarctica - metaG UQ83 (22.06) | ecosystem: Environmental > Terrestrial > Soil > Desert | place: Antarctica: Dry Valley...
AGCCCGTGCCCGCCCGGCGCGCCGCCGCCCGAGGCGGCGGCGGCCATGGGCCTGCCGGCGTCGTCGTGGGAGCCGCCGCACGGCGAGCGCCTCGACCCGAAGTGGATCACCTGGAGCTGAGTGGCGCCGCCGGGCGTTCACGCGGGGGGTAGGTATGTTCTCAGCACATCTGCACGCCGGTTGTAATTGTTCTTTGCGTCCCCCCGAGCCTCGGGACACTGTCGGCAGTGTGGACGGAACCGGCGCTGGGTAGACGCCCTCCGTGCCGAACCGCCTTCCCCGTGCCCGTGGCCCAGTCAGCGACGCCGTGATCACGGCGCTGCGCACCAATGCGCATTGGCCTCTGCTGAGCGCCTCCGTCCAGTCCGATGACCCGCTGACGGGCGAGGACAGCCACCTGGCCCTGCACTGCTGCTACGGGCTGTTCCACGACGGCTACGAGGGTGTCGACGACCGGTGGGAGTGGGAGCCGGCACTGCTCCGCCTCCGCCGGCGCCTGGAGGCGGGCTTCCTGGGCGCGCTGCGGGCCGAGCAGGGCCCGCCAGACCCGCCGTCGGCGGCCGACATGCCCGCCGCCCTCAGGCGGTTGATCGCCGAGGGTGCCGGCGGACCGTCACCGTCGCGCCACCTCGAGGAAGGCGGCTCCCTCGCCCAGCTGCGTGAGCTGCTGGTGCACCGGTCGATCTACCAGCGCAAGGAGGCCGACGCCCACACCTTCGCCATCCCCCGCCTCCGCGGCGCCGCCAAGTCGGCCATGGTGGTCATCCAGTCCGACGAGTACGGCGCCGGCCTCCCAGGGCGCACGCACGCCGAGCTGTTCGCCGTCACCATGAGCCGCCTCGACCTCGACCCCACGCCCGGGGCCTACATCGACGTGGTGCCCGGCGTCACCCTCGCCACCGACAACCTGGTGTCGATGTTCGGGCTCCACCGGAGCCTGCGGGGCGCCCTGGTGGGGCACCTGGCCGTGTTCGAGATGACGTCCGTCGTCCCCATGGGCCGCTACGCGGCGGCCGTGCGCCGGCTGGCAGGCGACGACCTGGCCGCCGAGTTCTACGACGTGCACGTGGCCGCCGACACCGAGCACGCGGTCATCGCCGCCCGTGACCTGGCCGCCGGTTTCGTGGGCGACGAGCCTGCTCTGGCCGGCGATGTGCTTTTCGGCGCCGATGCCCTCATGCGGGTCGAGGCCCGGCTGGCCCGCCACCTGGTGTCGTCGTGGGACGAGGGCCGCACGTCGCTGCTCGCCGGCGTCGCCGGGCAGCCGAGGTCCGCCGACAGCGCCACGGCCTGAGCGGGGCTGCGGCGCCGCCGGCCGGGTCGAAGTCGGCGGACAGCGCCACCGCGCCAGCGGGGCTGCGGCAGGAACGGCTGCTGTACGACCGGTCCTGCCGCACCCTCCGGCGCCTCGGCCGGTGGGCGATGACGAACACGGCCCCGCCCGGCCCGATCGGTCAGTTCTTGGCGTCGGCCCAGTTAGCGCCCCAGGAGAGGTTCACCTCGAGGGCCACGCAGAGGTCGCAGGCGCCCCGCATGGCGTCGAGCGTGAGCTCGGCGGCCGCTTCCCGCTCAGCCTCGGGGACCTCGAGGATCACCTCGTCGTGCACCTGGAGCACCACCCGGCTGGCCAGGCCGTCGCGTTCGAGGGCGGTGTCGAGGCGCACCAGAGCGACCTTGAAGATGTCGGCCGCCAGGCCCTGGATGCCGGCGTTCATGGCCTGGCGCTCCCCCGCCTGGCGGATGCGGAAGTTCATGGAGGACAGCTCGGGGATGAGGCGGCGCCGGCCGAACAGCGTCTCGGTGTAGCCACGGTCGCGGGCCTCGGTCACCGTGCGGTCCATGTAGGCACGCACGTTGGGGAAGGCCTCGAAGTAGGCGCCCAGGATCTGGGCCGCCTCGGGCACGGGGATGCCGAGGCGCTGGGCCAGGCCGTAGCTCTCCATCCCGTAGGCCAGCCCGTAGGACACCATCTTGGCCTTCGACCGCTGGGCCCTCGTGACGTCGCCCGGCTCCACCGCGAAGATGCGCGAGGCGGTGGCGGTGTGGATGTCGGTGTCGGACTCGAAGGCGTCGATCAGGCCGGGGTCCTGGGCGAGATGGGCGATCACCCGCAGCTCGATCTGGTTGTAGTCGGCGACGAGGAAGAGCGAGCCCGGGTCGGGGATGAACGCCCTGCGGAACCGGTGCCCCTCCTCCGTACGGGTCGGGATGTTGTGGAGGTTGGGCCGGTCGGACGAGAGGCGGCCGGTGCGGGCGACCGTCTGCTGGAAGGTGGCGTGGATGCGGCCGTCGGCGCCCACCTCGGCCAGCAGCGCCTCGCCGTAGGTGGACCGCAGCTTCTCCACCTCGCGGTAGCGCAGCAGCTTGTCGATGACGGGGTGCTGGCCCTTCAGCTTCTCCAGCGACGCGGCGTCGGTCGAGTAGCCGGTCTTGGTCTTCTTCTGCGGGGCCAGGCCGAGCTCGTCGAACAGCACGGTGCGCAGCTGCTTGGTGGAGTTCACGAGGAACGGATGGCCGACGTCCTCCTGGATCTGGGCGTCGAGCACCTGGCACTCGGCGGCCAGGGCGTCGCTCAGGCGGCGCAGCTCCACCTCGTCGACCCGCACGCCGACCTTCTCCATGCGCGCCAGCACCCGCACCAGAGGCCGCTCGATGTCGTCGTACAGCGCCCGCAGGCCGCGCGCCTCGAGGGCGAGCGAGAGGGCCGGGGCCAGGCGGGCCACGGCCGCGGCGCGCCGGCCGGCGCCGTCGGCCACGTCGGCTGAGGTGCCGTCGAGGTCGAGCTGGCCGGGGGGCGGGGCGTCGGGGCCGCGCAGGTCGATCCGGGCGTAGCGGCCGGCCAGGTCCTCCAGCAGGTAGGTGGTGTCGGCCGGGTCCACCAGGTAGGCGGCCACCGCGGTGTCGAGGTCGAGGCTGCGGACGTCGACCCCGTGGCGGTCGAGGCCGCGCATGAGCTCCTTGGCCCGGTGGGCGGCGAGGGGTCGCCCGTCGGCGCCGAACAGCCGGCCCAGGGCGAGGGCCACGGCCGGGTCGTCGAGCAGGCCGGCGGGGATCCAGGCGGCGACGTCCGAGCGAACTTGTGGGTGAACCGGCGCACTTTTCGCGCCGCTTTGCCGACCAGTTCGGGAACCGCCGCCGGAGGGGGCGCCGCCGCCCGACGGGGCGCCGTCGCCGGACGGCGGCGGCTCGGCCAGTGCGAGACCGGCCAGGTCGGAGCGGCCTTCGGGGCCGGTCCAGGCGATCTCGGCCGCCAGGGGGCCGGCGCCGGCGGCGAGACGGTCGATCAGGGCCACGGCGTCGCCGGCCGTCGAGAGCCTGTGGACCTCGACCGCCAGCGGCTCGCCGGCGGCCGAGGCGGCGGGCACGTCCTGGCCGGCGGGCCCGCCCACCGCATCGAGGAAGCGGTCCCACAGGGTGCGGAACTCGAGGAAGTTGAACAGGGTGCGGACCTCGTCGAGGTCGTAGCCGCCCATGGTGAGGTCGGCCACGTCGCACTCGAGGGGCACGTCGCGCACCAGCGGCGTGGCCTTGGCGTTGCTGCGCACCTGGGCCTCGGCCGCGATGAGGTTCTCCCGCAGCTTGGGCGTGTTCCTGTCGACGTTGGCGAAGACGCCGTCGAGGTCGCCGTAGGTGTTGATGAGCTTGGCCGCTGTCTTCTCCCCCACCCCGGGGACGCCGGGCAGGTTGTCGGACGGGTCGCCCCGCAGTGCCGCGTACTCGGGGTACTTCGCCGGCGTCACGCCGGTGCGGTCGACGATGCCGGCCTCGTCGTACAGGACGTAGTCGCTCACGCCCCGGCGGTTGTAGAGCACCTTGACGTGGGGATCCTCCACCAGCTGGTACTCGTCGCGGTCGCCGGTGACGATGATCACGTCGTCGCCCCGGTCGCGGGCCTGGGTGGCCAGGGTGGCGACGATGTCGTCGGCCTCGTAGCCGGCCAGCTCCACCATGGGGATGTGGAGCGTCTCCACCACCTGGCGCACCAGGCCGAGCTGCTGACGCAGCACGTCGGGCGCCTCGGCCCGGCCCGCCTTGTAGTTGTCCACCAGGGCGTGGCGGAACGTGGGCTCGGGGCGGTCGAAGGCCACCGCGATGGCGTCGGGCCTGTGGTCCTTGAGGAGGTTCACGAGCATCGACGTGAAGCCGAAGACGGCGTTGGTGACCTGGCCCGAGGCGGTGGCCATGTCGGTGGGGAGGGCGAAGAAGGCCCGGTAGGCGAGGCTGTTGCCGTCGAGCAGGAGGATCTTCGCCATGCCGCGATCGTACGGCTCGGGCTGCGGCGGGCCCCACCCGGGTACGCCGGGCGACCGGGTCTGCCCTGCGCACACGTCAGCGCCAGGGCGCCCGACGGTCGAAGCGGCTGAGGAGGGGCGTCAGGGGGCGAGCTGGCCGTCGATGATGCGGCGGGCGACCACCTTCATCGTCTGGCGCTCGCGCATGGCGGTCTGCTGGATGAAGCGGAAGGCGTCGCCCTCGCGCAGGCTGTGCACGTCCATGAGCATGCCCTTGGCCCGGTCGACCACCCGGCGCGTCTCCAGCTGGTCCTCCAGGCTGCGGTTCTCGTTCTCGAGCGTCTGCAGCTCGTGGAAGCGGCCGAGCGCCACCTCGATGGCGGGGATCAGCTCGCTGGTCTGGAACGGCTTGACCAGGTAGGCCAGGGCGCCGGCGTCGCGGGCCTCCTCGATGAGGTTGCGCTGGCTGAAGGCGGTGAGGATGAGCACGGCGGCCCGGCGCTCGCCGGCGATCTCGCGGGCGGCGGCCAGGCCGTCCATGCCCGGCATGCGGATGTCGAGGATGGCCAGGTCGGGCCCGTGCTGGCGCACCAGCTCGACCGCCTCGTCGCCCCGGCCCGTCTCGCCGACGACCTCGTAGCCCTCCTCCTCCAGGATCTCCTTCAGGTCGAGGCGGATGACAGCCTCGTCCTCTGCGATCACCACGCGCACGGCCAACGGTCGCTCCTTCGGGCTCAGCGGGGGTCCGGCTTCGCCGGCGACGGGCCAGACGGCACGAACCGCTCGAGCAGCTCGTCGATGGTCCGCTCGAGCTTGGCGATCTCGGCGACGGTGGCGGCCCGGCTGCGGTTCATGGCGTCGAAGCTGCGCTTGGCGTCGCGGTGCTCACGGTCGGCCATGGGCGACTCTCCCACGAGCGAGCGCACCCGAAGGTCGTCGGCGTCGTCCGCCAGGGACGCCAGCTGCTGGTCGAGCACCACCACCTCCTCCCGGGCCTCGCGCAGGCGCGCCGTGGCCTGGCGGAGACGCCGTTCGACGGAGGCCTGGGACACGGGCGAAGTCTATGCGGTGGATCACGACCGGCCCGGTGGGAACCTAGGGTCGGACGGTGCGCCGGGTGGTGGTCCTGTCCGTCATCTGGCGACGGTCGTTCCTCCTGATCGTGGCGCTGCTGCTGCTCGTCTCGTGCGGCGGCGGCCCGGGCTCCACCGGTCCGGGGCCGGACGCCGCCGGCCGGTGCGGCCCGGACACCGAGGAGCCGCTCGACCCGACCAGCGTGCAGCACCTCCTCCCCGGCGCCCCCGAACCGGCGTACACGTCGGACCCGCCCACGTCGGGCGCCCACCTGCCCGGCGCCGCGCCGGCCGGAGCCCAGGACGGTCCCGTGTCCCGGCCCGCCCAGGTGGCCCTCCTGGAGAAGGGCGGCGTGATGGTGCAGTACGACGGCGTCACCGGCGCCGCCCTGCGCCGGCTGCGCGCCCTTGCCGGGCGCGAGGTGGTCGTGGCGCCCAACCCGCGCCTCGACGACGCCGTGGTGGCCACGGCGTGGCGCCACCGGCTGGCGTGCACCGGCGCCGTTGGGGCGGCCCTCGACGCGCTGGAGGCGTTCATCGACGCCCACGAGGGCAACGGCCCCGAGTAGGCGCGGCGGAGGCGGCGCCGGATGCCCGGCGCCGCCTCCCTCCCTCACGCCCGCACGATGTCAGCTCGACTGGGCGGCTGCCCCCTTGATGGGCGAGTTGAGCCTGGTGGCGCCGGCGCTGCCCTGGAACTCGGCGTCGCCGAAGGCGAACACGCCGCCGTCGGCGGCGACGAGCCAGTAGCCGCCGTTGCCCGGCGTGGGGGCGATGGACACGATCGGCGAGTTGAGCTTGATGTCGCCGGTGCTGCCGTGGAAGACGGCGTCACCGAAGGAGAAGACCCCGCCGTCGGCCGCCACCAGCCAGTAGCCCTTGCCCGTGGACGTGGGCGCCATGCCCACGATCGGCGAGTTGAGGGTGATGGCGCCGGTGCTGCCGAGGAAGCCGGCGTCGCCGAAGGCGAAGATGCCGCCGTCGGACGCCACCAGCCAGTAGCCCTGGCCGGACGGCGTGGGCGCCATGCCGTTCACCGGCTTGTTGAGGGTGATGGCGCCGGTGGAGCCGAAGAACTTGGCGTCGCCGAAGGCGAACACGCCACCGTCGTTGGCGACCATCCAGTAGCCGTCACCCGTGCGGGACACCGTGCCGCATCGCTGGCGCAGGCCCGAGTCGCCGGTGGCCAGCGTGGCGGCGTCGGGACCGGTGTCGGTGGGCAGGCCGGCGCCCCTGCGATACCGCGTCGCGTCGTTCGGGATGTTGGCGTAGTTGTCGGGGTTGGCGTGCACGATGACGCCGCTGCCGTCGATGTCGACCAGCTGGGCGACGTTGAAGTTGTCGGTGCGGAAGCTGGCCCGGGCCACGCCGCCGGAGCTGTAGAGCAGCGGCATGTCGCCGTCGTGGCCGGCGTGGCTCTGGCCGCCGGCGCCGGAGCCGAGGTGGCCGCCGGCCGCCGTGAACGGGTTGGCAACGTCGCCCACCGTGCAGTTGCCGGTGGTGTGGACGTGGAAGCCGTGCCAGCCGTCGCTCAGGCCCTCGGCCAGCACGTCGACCCGGACCTTGCCGCCCTCCTGGCTGAACTCGGCGGTGCCCATGGCCTTGCCGGCCACGTCGCGCAGGACGGCCGAGGCATGGCTCCTGGCGGAGGCGATGCCGACCATCGGCCGGTTCAGCTTGATGGCGCCGGTGGAGCCGAAGAACTTGGCGTCGCCATAGGCGAACACGCCGCCGTCCGTGGCGGCCAGCCAGTACCCCGCCCGGCTGGGCGACGCCGCCATGCCCACGATCGGCTGGTTCAGCTTGGTGGCGCCGGCCGAGCCGAGGAACTTGGCGTCGCCGAAGGCGAACACGCCGCCGTCGGCGGCGACCATCCAGTACCCGCCGCCGAAGCCGAGGCCGCCGCTCTGCACGAGGCCACACTGGCGGCGGGCGCCGGAGTCGCCGGTGGCGAGGGTGGCGGTGTCCGGCCCGACGTCGGTCGGGCCGAACGGCGCCTTGCGGTAGCGGGCCTGGTCGGCCGGGATGTTGGCGTAGTTGTCCGGCGCGGCGTGCACGATGACGGCGCTGCCGTCGGTGTCGAGCAGCTGGGCCATGGTGAAGTTGTCGGTGCGGAAGGTGGCGCGGGCCACGCCGTCGGCGGCGGCGTAGAGCACGGGCATGTCGCCGTCGTGACCACTGTGGCTCTGGCTGAGCGGCGCACCCGATCCGAGGTGGCCGCCGGCGGCGGTGAACGGGTTGGCAGGATCGCCGACCGTGCAGGTGCCCACCGTGTGCACGTGGAAGCCGTGGAAGCCTTCGGACAGCCCAGTGGCCGCGACCTGCACCCGGATGGCGCCGGCTTCCTGGGTGAACAGGACGCCGCCCCGGTCGACGCCGGCAGCGTCCTTGAGGAGCGCCCTGGCCTTGGCCGGCGCCGGCGGCACCACGCTGCCCGCCGGCGTGGTGGACATCCCCACGCCCACCAGCCCCAATGTCACCCCGATGGCTGCCGCCACCCGCCCCCGACGCATTCCCCCACGTGTCCTCGCTGCTGCCACCCTGTCCTCCAGACGTGTGATCGCAGCGGGACCCGGTCCCGCTGCACCAACCAACGTAATCCCTGTCGCACACCGGCTCGCGTTCGGTTCACCCGTGCCCAGGCAGCGGCAGGCCGAGCCGGGCGGCGAGGAAGGCGGTGGTGTCCACGCCCAACGCCACCGTTCGGCTGCGCGAGCGCGCCGCGTGGCCCACCTTCTGCTCCCTGCGCACGAGCACAGGCGCCTCGTCCTCCGGCGCCGAGGTGGCGTGCTGGAGGGCGGCGCACATCTTGCGGGCGTGCAACGGGTCGACGCGCGTGTCGGCGTCGAAGACGGTGAACAGGACAGCCGGGTACCGCACGCCTTCCATGACGTGGTGGTACGGCGAGTAGGAGAGGAGCCACCCCGCCTCCACCGGGTCGTCCGCCGTGCCGTACTCGTCGTTCCAGGTGACGCCGAGGCCGAAGCGCTCGTAGCGCACCATGTCGAGGAGGGGCGCGCTGCACACCGCCGCCGCATACAGATCGGGGCGCTGGACGACGGCCGCCCCCACCAGCAGGCCGCCGTTGCTGCCGCCGCTGACGGCGAGGCGGTCGGGCGTGGTGGTGCCGCTGTCGACGAGCCAGCGGGCGGCGGCGGCCACGTCGTCGAACACGTGCTGTTTCTGCTCGCGCATGCCGGCCCGGTGCCATGCCTCGCCCTCCTCGCTGCCGCCTCGGAGGTTGGCCACCGCGTACACACCCCCCTGCTCGACCCAGGCCAGGATGGCGGCGCTGTACTGGGGCGTGAGGGAGACGTTGAACCCGCCGTAGCCGTAGAGGATGGTGGGCCGCGGGCCCGGGTCGTGGCCGGCCGTCGGTCGCAGGACGAACATGCGCACCGCGGTGCCGTCGTCGGAGTGGAAGGTGACCTGCTCGGCGGTGACGCCGGCGACCTCCACCCGGCCGGGGGCGTCCATCTCCAGGCGCAGCGTGGCGGTTCGGGCGTCGAGGTGGTGGACCGAGGGGGGGCTCAGGAAGTCGGCGTACCCGAGCCACACGTCGTGGCCGCCCTCGGGCCGGCTCCGCAGGCCGTTCACCGAGCCGAGGCCGGGAAGGGCGACGGCCGCCCGCAGTGCGCCCGTGGTGCGGTCATGGACGCCGACGCGGGCCACGGCGTGGCTCGTCGAGGCGACGATGACCGCCTCGTCGGTGACGGCGACGTCCTCCAGCACGGCGTCCGACTCGGGCACCAGGTCGGTCCAGGTGCTCGGGTCGGCGGGGTCGGCCACGGCCAGACGGTTGCGGGGCGCGCCGGCGTTGGTGAGGAGGTAGAGGCGCCCGTCGTGGGCCACGTGGGCCGAGGTCCACGCGTCGACCCCTTCCTGCACCACGGCCCATCCGTCGCCGCCGGCCTCGAGATCGCAGAGGTGGACGTCGTTGCGGGGAGCGGTGCCCTTGGATGCGCCGAGGACCAGCCAGCGCCCGTCGGTGGAGACGTCGAGCGAGTAGTACTCGGTCCTGTCACGGCCGTCGCCGAAGACGAGCACGTCGGTGGCCGGGTCGGCGCCGACCCGGTGGCGGTACACCCGGCGGTGGAACTTTTCGTCGCCCTCGGGCACCTCAGACGGCGCCAGGCGGCGCACGTAGAACAACTCGTCGCCTCCGGGTAGCCAGGCCAGCGAGCTGTAGCGCGTGCGGTCGATGGGGCCGTCGGCCACCTCGCGGGTGCCCACGTCCATGATCCACAGCGACGCCTCCTCGTCACCGCTGTCGGACAGCAGATAGGCCAGCCGGTCGCCGTCCGGCGACGGGGCGAAGCCGTCGAGGGTGACGCTGTCGTCGTGGCTCAGGGCGCTGGGGTCGATGAGCACGCGCTCGGCGCCGTCCGCCTCCCGCACCACCACCACCGGGTGCTCCTGGTCCGGGCCCTGGCGGTGGAAGAAGGCCCGGGCGCCGGCGTGCACAGGCGCCGTCACCAGCCCGGCGGAGAGCAGCCGGTGCAGGCGCGACCGGAGGTGGTCCCGGCCGGGCAGGCCGTCGAGGTGCGAGCGCACGAGGTCATCCTGCGCCGACGACCACGCCTCGGTAGCCGGTGACGACGCGTCCTCCAGCCACCGGTAGGGGTCGGGCACCGGCCGGCCGTGCACATCGTCCACCACGTCGGAGCGTGGTGCGGGCGGGTAGGGCACGGGGCGCGACGCTACCGGCCGGCAATCACCGCGGCTGGCGACCCCTGGCGGCCGGTACGCTCCCGGGGCTGGCCCGAGTGGCGGAATGGCAGACGCGGTGGCCTCAAAAGCCACTGCCCTCCGGGGCGTGTGGGTTCGAGTCCCACCTCGGGCACGAGCGCTCTCTGGGCCTGCCCCGGGCCGGCCCGTTCGGGAGGCTCCTATGACCCGATCGGGCCATGGTCCGGCGTCCGCCCACCGTGTTCCCTTGGAAGGTGCGACGCGCGCGGCTGAGGTGGAGGCTCACTCAGGCCGGATCGTCGGCAGTGGAGTACGCGCTCCTGCTCGGCCTCGTGGCGATGATCTCGATCTCGGCCATCAGCATGATCGGCCGGTCGACCTCGGACACGGCGAGCGTCCTCGGCGAGACCCTCGAGCGATCGGCGGTGCCCGCTGTGCCCGATGCGCCACCGGAATTGCCCTGCGAGCCGAAGCCGAAGCCGAAGCCGAAGCCGAAGTGCAAGTAGGCAGCCGAAGCCGAAGTGCAAGTAGGCAGCTGACGGCCGGTGCTCACGGCCCGCGTGGCGGACGCGTGGGCGGCGGGTCGGGTCGTTCGTCGTGGAGGTGGCGGAGCAGCCAGGGGCGCACGACGACGACGCTCTGCTCCGGATGGTCGGGGTCGAGGCGCACGTCGAGGCCCTCGTCGTCGGGCGGGTCGCCCGAGGCGTCGATCACGATGGCGGGCTCATCCTTGGGCCCGTAGATCGCGTCGTTGAGGCCCCGCATGCCGGCGGCCAGCATTTTGGCGCCGAGCCCGTCCCTGAGGGTGGGCCGGCGGGAAGGCCCCGGCTGGCCGGGCTCGTCCCCGGGGGCGAGGAGATCACCCGCGGCCAGCCACGCCAGCCATTCCTCGTCGCTCCAGTCCTCGGGGTTCTCGGGCGCCGGGCCTTGCGGCGGGGAGCCGGAGTCGCTCATCCCCTCGACCGTACCGGTCGCCGGCGGAAGCCGGAAGCGATCCGGGGAGCCCGCGCTTCGTCAGGAGCGGGAGGCGGACACGCTGACCAGCGGCTCGACCGGCAGCGAGCGACCCGGGCCGGCCGGAACGGCCTCCCCCGACTCGTACGGCGTCGACATCCGGATCATGCCGCCGATGAGGAGGCTCAGGGGGAACGAGGCGAGAACCCAGGTCACGAGACCGGCGCGGAGCATGTGCACATCCTGTCCTTCGCAGCACCGTCTGCCAACCGCCCGAACGGGTCATTCCTCTCTAGTCCTCTCCGATGTCCGGGCACGGTGCACCACACTGGAGTGGTGCGACACCCGAGGATGGAGAGGTGACAGATCCCTTCGCCGTGCTCGGTATCGCGCCGTCGGCGTCGGCCGACGAGGTGCGTGCCGCCTACCGCGCCCGCTCCATGCTGCTGCACCCCGACCTCCACCAGGGACGCCCCGAGCACGTCCGCCGGGAGGCCGACCGGGCCATGACCCAGCTCACCGAGGCCTACGAGGCGGCGCTGGCCCAGCGGGCCCGCGGTGGCGGCTCGGCGGCGGGCGGAGCGGGCAGCGGAGCGGCGAAGGAGCCGGTGGCGTACCGGCTGGGCCGCCTGGCCGCCCGGTCGCGCATGGCGCGGGACGCGTCGGTGGCGGGCGAGCAGGACGGCCGGTTCGCCTACCGGCTGGGCTGGCTGGTGGGACGGCGACGGTCCAAGTAGCCGTTCCTGTCGGTGAAGCGGCGCGAAGTTCGCGCCGGTCTGCCGACGAGAACGGTCAGGGCAGGAGCTGGCGGATCCTGCGGGCGAAGTCCTGGGCCCTGCTGCGGGCCTCTCCGGCCGTGCCGCCCTCGGCCCACACGTGGGTGAGGGGCTCCTCGGGGTCGGGGAGCACGAGGGCCCAGCCGTCGTCGTAGACGACCTTCACGCCGTCGATGAGCACGAGCTCCTCGTCCTTCATGCGCTCCACCATCGAGCGCATGACCAGGCCCTTCTGCTCCCATGGGGTGGCCACCGACTGGTGGGCGATGTGGGCGCGGGGCGACTGGCTCACCACCTTCGACAGGCGCAGCCCCGTGGCGGCCAGCATGGCCAGCAGGTTCACCAGCGTGGCCACCGAGTCGTAGGCGGGCAGGAACGACGGGAAGATGTAGCCGCCCTCCTGGCTGGCGGCGAACGTCACGTTCTCGCCCGAGGCCACCTCCATGAGGTGGGAGGCGGACAGCTTGGTCCACACGATCTCGGCGCCGAAGCGGTCGCACAGCTCCTGGGCGCCCTTGCCCACCGACACCGGCAGGGCCACCCGGGCGTGCTCGGTGGTGGCGCACACCAGATTGAGCAGGGCGAAGAGGGCGGAGTCGTCGTCGAGGACCTGGCCGGCGTCGTCGATGATCGTGAGCTTCTCGCCGTCGGGGTGGATGACCGCCCCCAGGTGGGCGCCGGACGCCCGCACCAGCTCGGCCACCCGCTTGGCGTGGACCTCGAGGTCGAAGCTGGTGGCGAGCGCGGTGGACGCGTAGGGGTTGACCGACAGGATCTCGGCGCCGAGCTTGGCCAGCACGTTGGGCATGACGAAGGCGGCCGACCCGTAGGCGAAGTCGAGCACCACCTTGAACCCGACGGAGCGGATGGCGTCGGTGTCGACGGTGGACATCATCACGTCGGTGTAGTGCTCGAGGGCCCGGGCGGGGAAGCCGATGTCACCCATGTCGGCGGCCATCGCCCGCCGGAACCCCTCCTGGTGGTAGAGCCGCTCGATCTTGCGCTGGGCGCCCTCGGGAAGGTCGATCCCCTCGGTGTCGAAGAAGCGGATGAGCACCGACTGGGGATCGCCCGGCACCAGCCGTACGGTGACGCCCGCCTCGCTGCGGATCGACCGCACGTGGAACCGGGTGACCGGCACGGTGGCGACCTCGAGGTCCTCCACGTTCACGCCCGCTGCGTTGAGGCCCACCATCACGGCCCGCTTGATGGCCCGGGCGGCGCGGCTCGAGTCGCGCGACGTGGTGACGGTGACGCCCTTCTTCAGCGTGGTGCCGAAGGCCATGGCCACCCGCACGGCCAGCTCGGGGGTGATGTCGACGTTGGCCAGGCCGGCCACGCCCAATCGGCCGAACAGGTGGCGGGCGCCACGGGACTCCCAGATGATCGAGCTGTTGACGACGGCGCCAGGCTCCACCGTCTTGAACGGGTAGACCTTCACGGACGGGTTGATGACGGCGTGCTCGCCCACCAGGCACTCCTCGCCCAGCACCACGCCCTCCTCGCAGCGGGCGCCGAGGCGCAGGTCGCTGGAACGGCCCACCACCGTGCCCCGCAGGCGGGTGGAGGGGCCGACGTAGCCGTTGTCGTGGACGATCGAGCGCTCGAGGTAGGCGTGCGCCCCGACCCGGACGTTGGACCCGAGCACCGTGTACTGGGCCAGGTGGGCGCCCTCCTCGACCCGGCAGTAGTCGCCGATGAGGACGGGGCCGTCGAGCTTGGCCCCGGGGTCGACCTCGGCGCCCTCGCCCAGCCACACGCCCTCGCTGAGGCGGAAGCCGGGGACGTCGATCTCCACCTTGCCGTCGAGCACGTCGTGGTGGGCCTCGACGTAGGCCTCCAGCGTGCCCACGTCCTCCCAGTAGCCCTCGGCCACGTAGCCGAACAGGGGCTTGCCGGCGGCCAGCAGGGCGGGGAACACGTCCTCCGACCAGTCGACCTTGCCCTCGGGCACGTAGTCGAAGATCTCGGGCTGGAGGACGTAGATGCCGGTGTTCACCGTGTCGCTGAAGACCTGGCCCCACGTCGGCTTCTCGAGGAAGCGCTCGATGGTGCCGTCGTCTTTGATGATGACGATGCCGAAGTCGAGCGGGTTGTCCATGGCCTTGAGGCCGAGGGTGGCGAGCGCACCGCGCTCGGAGTGGAAGGCCACGATGGCGGACAGGTCGATGTCGGTGAGCACGTCGCCCGAGATCACGAGGAACGGCTCGTCGAGCTTGTCCTTGGCGTTGCGCACCGACCCGGCCGTGCCGAGGGGCGACTCCTCCGTCGCGTAGGACAGGTTCACGCCGAACTCCGACCCGTCGCCGAAGTACGTGCGGATGGCGTGGGGCATGAACGCCAGCGTCACGACGATGTCGTCGAACCCGTGCTCCTTGAGGAGGCGGATGACGTGTTCCATCATCGGTCGGTTGGCCAGGGGCAGCATGGGTTTGGGCTGGTTGGAGGTCAGCGGCCGGAGCCGTGTGCCCTCGCCGCCGGCCATGATCACGGCTTTCACCCCGGCGAGACTACGCGCTTCCCGTCGCCGCTCTCCTGGCAAGTGCGGCGCGGGCCGGGGGCACGTAGAGGGTGGCTGCGTAATAGCTCAGGACCAGCCCGGGAATGGCGGTGCACCACGCCAGCGGGCGGGCCAGCTCGTGCCACGGGGCCCCGCCGTCGGGGTTGCTGGCGAGGAAGAGCGGAAAGGCCATCATCAACAGCAGGGTGCCGGCCTTGCCCGCCAGCTTCACCTCGACGATGTCGCGTGCACCCATGGCGGCCAGGGCGAGCACCGACAGCCCCACCACCGACTCCCGGGTGATGGCCAGGGCGGCGACCCACCAGGGCATCGAGCCGTCGATCAGGACTGCGAGGACGCCCACCCCGAGGAGGATGCGGTCGGCGGTGGGGTCGAGGACCTTCCCGAGCTTGGACTCCTGGTGGAAGTGGCGGGCGATCCAGCCGTCGGCGAAGTCGGTGATGCCGAGGGCGGCCAGCAGGAGGCCGGCGGCGTAGCGGTCCTCCCGCCCGAACAGCAGCCACAAGAACACCGGCACGAGGCACAGCCGCACGATGGAAATGACGTTGGGCACCGTGAGGATGCGGTCCTCGCCCTGTCGGCTCACGGGCCGAAGTCTACGGGCGGCCGCCGGGAGGGCGGGCCACCCCGGCGAAGGCGAGGCTGGCGGAGGGAGTGGGATTCGAACCCACGGTGGCTTGCACCACACACGCTTTCCAAGCGTGCCGATTCGGCCGCTCTCGCATCCCTCCAGGGACCGGGCAGGCTATCCTGCTGCCCGGGCTCGTCGCTCCGTGCGGCGGTCGGGTCCTGCGCAACGGCGCCCCGTGAACCGAGTCAGGGCCGGAAGGCAGCAGCTCTCAGCGGAAGGTGTTGTGTGCCGCAGACCGCCTGACCGCCGCACCGAGTGACGAGCCCGCAGCGCGGGCGACCGTGCCACCTCCCATCGGTAGTGTGCTGGCGTGGCCGACGACGAGGTGCCCTTCCGGTCCCTGTACCGCCGGTTCCGGCCGCAGCGCTTCGCCGAGGTTCGGGGCCAGGACCACGTCGTGCTGGCGCTCACCAATGCCGTGCGGGACGACCGGGTGGGCCACGCCTACCTGTTCAGCGGCCCCCGGGGCACAGGCAAGACGTCCACCGCCCGCATCCTGGCCAAAGCCCTGAACTGCGGGCAGGGCAAGGACGGCGAGCCGTGCGGCGTGTGCCCCTCGTGCGTGGCGGTGGAGCAGGGCACGTCGCTCGACGTCCACGAGCTCGACGCGGCGTCCAACAACGGGGTCGAAGCCATGCGCGACCTGGTGTCAAGGGCCGCCCTCGGCACCCCCGGGCGCCACAAGATCTACATCGTCGACGAGGTCCACATGCTCTCCACTGCGGCGTCCAACGCGCTGCTCAAGACGCTGGAGGAGCCGCCGGCCCACGTGATCTTCGTGCTGGCCACCACCGACCCCCAGAAGGTGCTGCCCACCATCCGCAGCCGCACCCAGCACTTCGAGTTCCGCCTGCTCACGGGCGACGTGCTCTCCGGGCTGCTGGCCGACGTCAACGAGGCGGCCGGCCTGCACGTGGCGCCGGAGGCCATCGACCTGGTGGTGCGGCGGGGCAAGGGCTCCGCACGTGACGCGCTCTCGGTGCTCGACCAGGTGGCGGCGGCCGGCGGGGTGGACGACGAGAGCCCCGTCACCGACGACGCCGTGGAAGGCCTGTGCGAGCGCGACGCCGGCCGCGTGCTCGTGGCGGTGGCGGGAGCCTGCGGCGCCGGCCGGGACCCGCGCCGGCTGGCCGCCGACCTGGTCGACCACCTGCGCAACGCCTTCCTGCTGACGCAGGCCCCCAACCTGGTGGCCGTGCCCGACGAGGAGCGCGACCGGCTGGCCGAGCAGGCCCACCGGATGGGCCCGGCGGCGCTGGTGCGGGGCATCGAGACCCTGGGCCGGGCCCAGATCGACATGCGCGACGCCCTCGACCCGCGCATCGTTCTGGAGGCGGCCCTGGTGCGCCTGGCCCGGCCCGACGCCGACACCTCGCCCGCCGCCATCCTCGAGCGCCTGGAGCGCCTCGAGCGCGCCGCGTCCGTCGCCCCCCCGCCGGCGGGTGGCGAGCGGGCGCCTGCGGCGCCGCAACCCCCCCCACCGCCTCCTCCCCCGCCGCCCCCGGCCGGGGCCACCGGCGAGCCCGGGGACAACCGGCCGCCGCCCCGCCTGCCCCGCCCCGAGCCGGGTGGACCGGGAGGGGTCGGCCGACCGGCCACGCCGGCAGCGACGCCACCCCCCTCCCCATCCCGGCCTGCCGCCCCGCCGCTCCCCGGTCGACGCCAGGCCCCTCCCCCGCCGCAGCGGGGCGAGGCGACGTCGGCGGCCCCACCGCCGCTGGAGCATGCCGGCGACCCCGGGGCCTCACCCGCCGCCCCGGCGGCCTCCCCCGCAACCTCGCCGTCCCCGGCCGGGATGGACCACCCCCCTCCCGGTGCCGCCCTGCCCACGCGTGACGCGCTCACCAAGGCGTGGGGTGATTCGCTGCTCAGCTCGCTCAGCGGCAAGGCCAAGGCCCGCTTCGGCGCCGGCCGGTTCAGCGCGGTGGAACCGGGCGCGGCCGTGTTCGCCCTGCCCAACACCCACTACCTCGGCCGCTGTGAGGAGGTCCGGCCCGAGGTGGAGACGGCGCTGGCCTCCTTCTTCGGAGTGGCGGTGCCCCTGCGCCTGGTGGTGGAGGCGGCCGACGCCGACGCCGGCGCCTTGTCCCCCGCCGCGCCGGCCGACGGCGACCAGGGCGACCCCGACGACGCCGGTGACCTCCAGGACTTCCGGGACCAGGGGACGTCCGACCGACCGCCCCCGGCGATAACCTCGCCCGAGGAACGCGTGAAACGGGCGTTTCCGGGAGCCGAGGAGGTCTCGACGTGACTGTCAGGGTGGGTCCCGCCACAGGGACGGTGGAGCGATGAGCGAACAGTTCGACCTCGGCGCACTGCTCGAGCAGGCCCAGGCCGTGCAGGCGCAGCTCCAGGAAGCGCAGGAGGCGGCGGCCCAGCAGGTGGTGGAGGGACAGGCCGGTGGCGGGGCGGTGAAGGTGCGGGCCAACGGCTCGCTCGTCGTCGAGTCCGTGTCCATCGACCCCGGCGCCGTCGACCTCGACGACCTCACCCTGCTCGAGGACCTGGTGCTGGCCGCCACCAACGACGCCCTCACCCGGGCCCAGGACCTCACCCGGTCGGCGCTCGGCGGGATCGACCTCGGAGGAGCGGCCGGGCTGCTCGGCCAGTAAGGGGCATGTACGCCGGCCCCGTCCAGGACCTCATCGAGGAGCTCGGCCGCCTGCCGGGCGTCGGCCCCAAGTCGGCCCAGCGCATCGCCTTCCACCTCCTGAAGCTGGCCAAGGTCGACGCCCTGCGCCTGGCCACCGCCATCGCCGAGGTGAAGGACCGGGTGGCGTTCTGCTCGCGGTGCTTCAACGTGGCGGAGGTGCCACCCGACGGCGAGGCGGAGTGCGGCATCTGCACCGACGACCACCGCGACCCCACGGTGGTGTGCGTGGTGGAGGAGCCCCGCGACATCGTGGCGGTGGAGAAGACCCGGGAGTACAAGGGCCGCTACCACGTGCTCCAGGGGGCGATCAACCCGATCGAGGGCGTCGGCCCCGAGCAGCTTCGGGTGCGCGAGCTGCTGGCCCGCCTCGAGCCCGAGGGGGTGGCCGAGGTGATCCTGTGCACGAACCCCAACCTGGAGGGCGAGGCGACGGCCATGTACCTGGCCCGCCTCCTCGCCCCCCTCGGCCTGCGGGTGACCCGGATCGCCAGCGGCCTGCCCGTCGGCGGCGACCTGGAGTACGCCGACGAGCTCACCCTCGGGCGGGCCCTGTCGGGCCGCCGGGAGGTGGGGGCGTAACCGCTGCACCGGGGGCGTAGAACGGCACGGCCCGCATCCACCCCCTAGAGTTTCCCTGCTCGGTGACGCCTTCGCCGCCGGATGGGATGGTCGCCCACGATGAGACGGTTCGCTGCGCTGGTGCTCGGAGCCTCGCTGCTGGCGCTGCCCGCCTGTGGCAAGAAGACCGACGAGGCGGGCCGGGCCGCCGGCATCACGCCGCCGACGGCGCTGGCCATGATCAGCGTCAACCTGAGCCCGTCGATCGAGCAGCAGCGCAACCTGCGCAGCATCGCGCGGAGCTTCCCCGACGCCAGTGACAAGGTGAAGGGCGAGTTCGACAACGCCCGCGACGAGGTGCTCGAGCAGGTCATCGAGCCCAGTGGCCTCGACTACGCCAAGGACGTGAAGCCCTGGCTGGGCAAGGAGGCGGCCGCCGTCATCCTCCCCCCGGGCGACGCCGACAGCCCGCTGTTCGTGGCACTGGTGCAGACCGAGGACAAGGCCAAGGCGGAGGCGGCCATCGTCAAGGCCACCAAGGACGACGACTTCGACGGGGCCTACGCGGTGGTCGAGGACTTCGTGGTCATCTCCGACCAGGACGACCCGGCGGACAACCAGGCGGCGCTCGACCAGATCGTCGCCCAGTCCAAGAAGGACGACGGCGGCCTGGCCAAGGCCGCCTCGTTCACCAAGGTGGTCGACGAGCTGGCCGGCGACCGCCTGATCCTCGGGTGGATCGACGCCAAGGCGTCCCTCGACGCGGCCGAGCAGCTGGGCGGGCTGGAGGGCGCCGAGTTCCTCAAGGAGTTCGGCAAGGGGTCCGTCGCCTTCGACATGCACGTCGAGTCGAAGGCGGTCGTGTTCCAGGGCGTGACCGAGGCCACGGGTGACGCCAAGGGCTCCACCGTGAAGCTGACCCGCAGCCTGCCCGCCAGCACGCTGGCCGCCTTCACCGGTTTCGACATCGGGTCCAGCGCCACCAAGGGGTTGCAGGACCTCGGCGGCGTCGGCGGCACCGACATCCTGGCCGAGATCGAGGAGAGCACCGGCATCAAGCTGCAGGACGACGTCCTGTCGTGGATGAAGGGCGAGGCGGTCGTGGTCGCGGGGGCGGTGCGCGACGGCCAGCCCTTCCCGGATTTCGCCCTCGTCATCGAGCCGACCGACGAGGCGAAAGCGACCGCCGGCCTCGAGCACATCCGCCGGGCGCTGGCCGACCAGGGATTCCCGCTCGAGGAGCGCACCATCGGCGAGGCCACGGCCTTGCTCGTCCCCGATCCCATCGGCGACGGCATCCAGCCGGCCATGGCGCTGTACTCCGACCGCTTCGTCCTGGCCAACTCGCCGGCCTACCTGGGCGACCTGGCCAAGGCGGCCACGCCCGGCCTCGGCTCCAGCGACACCTACGAGAGCCTGCTCGGCAAGGACTCCAAGGGCACCACGGCCCAGGTGATCATGGTCATCGACCCCATCCGGGAGGCGATCGAGAATGCAGCCGAGCAGTTCGGCGCCGACCTCACGGGCTACGAGAAGGACGTCAAGCCGAACCTCGAGCGCCTGAAGGCGTTCGGCGTCAAGGTCACCCGCGACGGCGGCTTCAACAGGTTCGAGGTGAAGCTCACGCTGGACTGACGAGGCCCGGGCTTGTGGGAACTGGTCGTGCGGGCGGCGCCCGCCTCCTGACCGCTCCACCGCCGCCGGCGAGGCCACGACCACGGCCGCCGCCCCGTCGGAGAGCTGGCTGGCGTTGCCTGCCGGCCCCCATGGAGCACCCGTCGAACGGGCAGAACAGGCCGTCGTGGAGCATGGCGTCCACCACGGTGGCGTCGCCCAGCCGCCAGCCGGAGCGCGCCCCGGGGAGCAGGTGGGGGGCGTTCGTCATCGACTCCATGCCGCCCGCCACCACCACGTCGGCGTCGCCGGCGGCGATCATCTGGTCGGCCAGGTAGACGGCGTTGAGCCCCGACAGGCACACCTTGTTCACGGTGGTGGCCGGCGTCGTCATGGGGATGCCCGCCCGTATTGCGGCCTGGCGGGCCGTGATCTGACCCTGCCCGGCCTGCAGCACGTGGCCCATCACCACGTGGTCCACCGCCTCGGCTGCCACGCCGGCCCTCTGCAGGGCGCCGGCGATGGCGACCCCGCCCAGTTCCACGGCGGAGAGCGTGGCCAGCGCGCCGGAGAGCCTGCCGATCGGCGTACGGGCACCTGCGACGACCTTCGAGCCGGGCACTACGCAATCCTACGCACGGTGGTGAACGGGCCAAACGGGCCAGGCCGGGCATGGTCCGGTCGGGCTGAAGTTGCCCCGCGACCTCAACCTCTGCGGCCCGTGGTCCGACAATCTCGGTACGCAACGACGGAACCCGGGAACCCCGCCACCGACAACGGGGTCGGCGGCGGCGGTTCCAGGGTGGCCCCGTTGGTAGCGTGCATCCGGTGGAAATGGTGCCCGGCCTACTCACCGACATCGACCACGTCGGCATCGCCGTGCGCGACCTCGACGCCGCCGTGGCGTGGTACGAGCGCACCTTCGGCGCATCGGTCGTGCGGCGGGAGCGCGTCGAGTCCGACGGGGTCGACGAGGCCCTGCTGGCCGCGGGCGCGTCGTTCATCCAGCTGCTGACCCCGTTCACCGACGACTCCCCGCTGGCCCGTCACCTGGAGCGCCGCGGCGAGGGCGTCCATCACGTCGGCTACCGGGTGGCCGACTGCGGCGCCGCCCTCGACACCGTGCGCGGCGCCGGCGCCCGGCTGGTGGACGAGCATCCCCGCACCGGCAGCCGGGGCACGACGGTCGCCTTCCTGCACCCCACGGGCGCCTTCGGCACGCTCATCGAGCTGGTGGAGGTTCCGGGCGGGGCCGCCCCCGGCTGACCGAGCGGCGACGGTCAGCGGCCGCCGCTCTCCGTGTCCAGCCACTCGTCGGTGACGGCGACGACGGGCACGCTGCCGCCGTCGGCCAGCTCGAAGACGTAGGCGGGCACCAGCGCGTCGCCCTGGTGCAGCAGGGCCAGGTGGGCGCCCGTGACCGTCTGCACGACCGGCACCTGCTCGCCCGGGATGCCGGTGCAGCTGGTGGCCGGGTCGCCGCACGGGGCGATGGCGGGCTCGATCCCGGTGCCGGGGTCGACCGCCGGAGCCCCGGCGACGAGGACGCTGACCGGGACGCCGTACAGGGCCTTGAGGCGCTCCAGTCCCTTTGCGGTGCCGACCAGGGGGTAGTCGCCTATCCGGTCGGGGGTGACGAGGTAGCCGTTGCCGCCCACGAGCTCGCCCTTGGGCCCGATCGAGACGGATGTGTCCATGCCGATCACCGCCACGCCGTCGACCCGCAGCTCCACCCGGGCGTACCAGGCGCTCCACCCGTCCTCCACGACCATCCCGGCGCTGTCCACGCCCATGCGGGCGAACGTTTCGCGGGCCAGGGTGCGGGCCTCGTCCTCCGACGGCAGGTCGGCGGGACGGGTGGGCGGGACCGACGGCTCGGGGACGACGCACCCCTGGTCGACGGGACAGACGAACGCCTCCGGGCACTTGGCATCGGGCGGGCACGAAGGGACGGGCAGGGGGGCCGGCAGGGGGGCCGGCTCGGTGCACGCCGCTCCCGGTGGGCACGGCGTGACGGGCACCGCCGGGACGCACCTGGTGGTGGCGCTCTCGCACTCCGGGGGCGCCGGCGCCACGCAGTCGGCGGCGGGGCCGCAGGCCGGCGCCGGGGTGGCCGCGGTCGCCACCGCTGCGCCGCCGGACCCGGTCGCGCCCTGCTGGTCCGCTTTGGCCGCCGGGAGGTCCACCGCCACGGCGCACGACGAAACGACGTCGTCCCCGGCGCTCACGGGGAGGTCCGGGCACGCCTGCCCGACATACCAGGGCAGCCCGGCCACCCGCTCCACCCGCAGCTCGCGACCGCCGGTGCGGACCACCCAGCCCGTGGCGTCGGGCTGCACGTCGCCCGCCAGGCCGAGGGACGCGGCGAGACGGGCGACGGCAGCAACCGTGGTGGCCGAGCCGAGGCGGTACCCGGGCGCCTCGGACGGCAGGTCGGGCAAGGTGCCCTCGAGCTTGTACTCGACCGCACCCGCGCCCATCAGGGCGCTGCGGGACGACAGCGCGCCCGGGGCCGGCGCCGACTCGTCGGCCGCCGTCCCCGCTGGCGACCCGGCCGGCAGCTTCACCAGTCGGTCGCCGCCGCCCTGGCCGGCGACGAGGGCGACGAGGGCCACCGCCACGGCGAATACCACGACGGTGATGAGGGCGGGAGCACGTGAGCGCATGCACGTTGGACGCCACGCACCCTCGGGCGGTTCCCGACGGGACGAAGAATCCGGGAAAGGTTCGATCAACCCCCGGGTGCCCGCGCTTCCCGGCTGGGGGTGGTCAGGCGAAGAGGGCATCCACGAATTCGGCGGGGTCGAACTCGATCAGGTCCTCGGCCTTCTCCCCGAGGCCCACCAGCTTGATGGGCAGGCCCATCTCGCAGGCGATGGCCAGGGCGATGCCACCCTTGGCCGTGCCGTCGAGCTTGGTCAACACCACGCCGGTCACGTCCACCGCGTCGGCGAACTCGCGCGCCTGCACCAGGCCGTTCTGGCCGGTGGTGGCGTCGATCACCAGGAGGACCTCGGTGAGCTTGGCCGGCGGGCGCTCGGCGATGCGGCGCACCTTCTTCAGCTCCTCCATCAGGTTCACCTTGGTGTGGAGGCGCCCGGCCGTGTCGGCCAGCACCAGGTCGGCGCCGCGGGCGGCGGCCCGCTCGACGGCGTCGAACACCACCGAGCCCGGGTCGCCGCCCTCGGCGCCCCGCACCAGGTCGGCCCCCACCCGCTCCGCCCACATGCCCAGCTGCTCGGCGGCGGCGGCCCGGAAGGTGTCGCCGGCGGCCATGATCACCTTGCGCCCGGCCGCCGTCTCCCGCAGGCCCAGCTTGCCGATGGTGGTGGTCTTGCCGACGCCGTTGGCGCCCACGAACAGCCACACGCTCGGCGCCCCCGCCTCGAGGCGCAGCGTGCGGTCACCCTCGGACAGGTGCTGCTTCATGTCCTCCTTCAGCACCTCGATCAGGCGGTCGGGCGTGGTGATGCTCTCCGCCTTCACCCGCGTGCGCACCTCGTCCAGCAGGCTGCCCGTGAGGCCCACGCCCACGTCGGCCCTGATGAGCGCCTCCTCGATCTCCTCCCACGTCTCGGCGTCGATCGTCGACCTCGACAGCATCGACGCCACGTAGCCGGAGAAGAGCGTGCGGGCCTTGCCCAGCCGGTCGAGGAAGCGGGGCCTGACGGCGACGGGCTCCGGTTCCGGCTCCGGTTCCGGCTCCGGTTCCGGCTCGGGTTCCGGGACGACCTCGGGCGGGCGGGGCGGGGCTTCCACCGAGGGTGCAGGCGGTGCCTCCACCACCTCGGGCGGCGCCTCGACGCTCGGTCGTGGGGCCTCCTTGGGACGGGTGGGCGCCGGCCGGGTGGGGGGCGGCTCGAGCTCGACGCCGCGGTTGCGCCGCCGTGAGACGGTGACACCGGTCACGGTGGCCACCAGGGCGAGGACCACGACCAGGATGAGGACGATTTCCATGCCGCGAGCCTATGGGCCGGCCCGAAGACACCCCGAGCCTCGGCCCGGTTGCGGCGGCGTCAGGGTTCGGGATCCGGACGCTCATGCCGCTTCAGAATGGTCGGCGACCCGGTCGCGCTCGGCCCGCGCACGGTGACAACCGGCTAGGGCTGGCCGCCCACCGCACCGTCGATGGCGCGGTCGTGCGCCTCTTGGGCCTCGGCCGCCTCTCGTGCCTGGTTGACCGGGCCGGTGATCACGTTGTCCGAGGACGGGTCGACGGCAGCGGCGGGTGCGGCGGGCGCCTCGGTGGCAGCGGCGGGTGCGGCGGGCGCCTCGGTGGCGCCTCCTCCTCCCCCTCCACCGCAGCCACCCAGCAGGGTGGCAACAGCGGCGGCGGCGGCGGCGGTTCGGCGGCGACGGATCTTCAGGGAGCGGCCCACGGCGTGGTCGTCGGCAGCTCCGGCCGCCGGCTGAACCACCGATCTCACGTGGCGGCCCGGACCCGCTCGCTCAGGACCCTGGAGCTGCCGCCCGGCGCCATGCTCACGCCGTAGAGGCAGTCGGCCGCCTCCATGGTGCGCTTCTGGTGGGTGACGACCAGGAGCTGGGCGTGGCCCCGGAACTCATCGATCAGCCCCAGGAAGCGGTGCAGGTTGACGTCGTCGAGGGCCGCCTCCACCTCGTCCAGCAGGTAGAAGGGCGAGGGCCGGCTGCGGAACACGGCGAACAGGAAGGCGAGAGCCACCAGCGACCGCTCGCCGCCCGACAGCAGCGACAGCTTGCGGACGCTCTTGCCCGACGGGCGGGCCTCCACCTCGATGCCGGTCTCGAGCAGGTTGTCGGGGTCGGTGAGGCGCAGTTGGCCGGCGCCGCCCGGGAACAGCAGGGCCACCAGATCGGAGAAGGCGGCGGCCACGTCGGCGTAGGCGGCGGCGAACGACGAGGCGATCTCGGCGTCCACCGCGGTGATCACCTTGGACAGCTCCCGGCGCCCGGAGCGCACGTCCTCCAGCTGCTCCTCCACGAACCGCTGGCGCTCTTCCAGCTCGTTCAGCTCCTCGACGGCGAGAGGGTTCACCGGGCCCATGGCGCGCAGGTCGCGGTCGAGGGCGGCGGCCCGGTCGCGGGCGGAGACGCCATCGGGCAGCGGCGGGCAGACGGCGCCGGTGGCACCGACCGGGTCGACGTCGAGATCGCGGCGGACGCCCTCCACCGCCGTCTCCAGCCGCAGGGCGACCTCGGACACCTCCAGCTCGGCCTTCCGGGCCCGGTCGGCCACCTCGGTGAGGCGCCGCTCGGTGGCTGTGCGCTGGGCCCGCAGGGACTCGAGGTGGGCGACGGCCGCCCGCAGCGCCTCGCGGTGCCGGCGCCGGTGGTCGTGCAGGCGACCGAGACCGGCCTCCACCACTACCAGGTGACCGGAGACAGACGCCGCCAGGCGCCCAAGGGTGGCCGCCTTGCGCTCGAGCTCGGCCCGGCGGGCGCCCGCGACCTCGGGTGAGCCGCCGCTGCGGCGCAGCCGGTCGGCCACCTCGGCCCGCCGTGCGGCCAGCATGGTGCGGCGCTCCTCGAGGGCGCCGAAGCGCACCTCCAGGTCGGTGCGCAGGGTGGCCAGGGCGGTGGCCTTCTCGGCCAGGCGGACGCGGGCGGCGCGGGCGGCCGCCACCCGCTCCACGCCGGCCGCCTCCTCCCGCTCGAGAGCCGGCAGCACCGCCTCCACCTCGGCCACCCGGGCCGACGACGACTCCTGGCGCTCGGCCAGCTGGCCCAGGTGCTCGGACAGTGCGTCGCGCTCGACCTCGGCGTCGGCCAGGTCGGCCCGGCGGCGGTCGAGCGTGGTGGTGGCCGAGCCCAGGCGCGCCTCGCTGGCGTCCAGCCGCCGCACGAGGTCGGCCTCGGCGGCGCGGGCGGCGGCCAGCGCGCTGCGGGCCGGGCCGACGGCTCCGGCTGCGCCCGCCGCCTCGTGCTCGGCCGTGGCGGCGCGGGACTGGGCCTCGGCCAGCGACGTGCGGGTGGCGACCGTGCCGGAGCACCCGACTCGCCAGCCGCCGGTGGCGAAGCGGTCGCCCTGGCGGGTGACCACCACCAGGTCGGGGTCGGCGAGGGCGAGGTCGAGGGCCTGCTCCCAGCCGCCGTCGACGGCCACCGCGTCGGCCAGCAGCGTGTCGAGCAGGGCGTCGACGCCCGGGTGCGGCGACCCGACATGGGCCCGTACGGGCTCACCGGCGGCGGTGTGCAGGGCGGCGCTGGCGGGCGGCCGCCCGCCGCCGAGGGCCAGGACGGCGGCGCCGACGCCCGCCTCGTCGCCCCGGCGCAATGCCGTGAGGGCGCTGCGGGCGGCGCCCACGCCGTCGACGACGACGGCCGCCACCGCCTCGCCGGCAGCCGCCTCGAAGGCGTCCTCCCAGCCCTCGTCGATGTCGACCAGCTCGACCAGGGTGCCCACCACGCCGGCCACGCCGGCCAGCCGCTCGGCGCCGGCCCGCGCGCGCGCCTCGTCGAAGGCAGAGCTCAGGGCTTCGGCCCGGGCCGCCCACGAATGGCGACCCTGCTCGGCTTCGCGCAGGCGGGCCTCGGCTGCGGCCAGGGCAGCCTCGGCGAGGGCGCGCTGCTCGCGGGCACCGGCCAGCGTCGGGGCCAGCTCGCCCGCCACCGCCCGCAGGCCCGCGACCTCGGCGGCCAGCGCCGCTGCCTCGGCGGCCAGGGCGGTGGCCCGCTCGCGGCCGGCGGCGAGGCGAGTCGCCAGGCGGCTCTGCTCGGCGATGGCCTGCTCGGCCGCCCGCCGGAGGGCGCCCAGCTCGCCCCGCAGCTCGGCCGCCCTGGCTGCGGGCGGCCGGTCGGCGTCGCCCCACTCCTGCTCGAAGGCGGCCCGCTCGGCGGCCAGGGCGGCGTCGGCCTCGCCCAGGTCGTCGGCCTGGGGCGCCAGTGCGGCAGCCTCGGCGTCGACGGCGGCCAGCGCCTCGCCCACCGCCGCGCCTTCCGCCTCCAGCGAGGCCACCACGTCGGCGTCCACGGCGGACTGCAGCTCCCGGGCCACCGACCGCCGGCGCTCGGCCAGCACCGCCGCCACGCCCCGGGCCCGCTCGCGCAGGCCCTCGAACCGCACCAGGCCGTCGCTCGGGTCCTGGGCGCTGCGGGTGGCCACGGCCACCTCGGCCACCGCCACCTCGGCGTCGATGCCGGCCATGAAGGCCCGCAACTTGCCCTCGGTGGCCGCCAGATCGGTGCCCTCCGCCACCGCCGCGCGCTGGCGCGCCTCGAGGGCCACCAGCTCCCGGCCGGCCAGGTGGAGGCGCAGCGCCCGCAGCTCCTCCACCACGTCGCCGTGGCGGCGCGCCGCGTCGGCCTGGCGCTCCAGGGGCCGGCGCTGGCGGCGCACCTCCCGCAGCAGGTCCTGGAGGCGCACCAGATTGGCCTCGGTGGCGTCGAGGCGGCGCTCCGCCTTCTCCCGCCGCCTGCGGTACTTGAGGACGCCGGCCGCCTCCTCGATGATCGACCGGCGGTCCTCGGGCCGGGCGTCGAGCACGCCGGCCAGCTGGCCCTGCGACACGATGACGTGCTGCTGGCGGCCCACGCCGGTGTCGCTCAGCAGCTCCTGCACGTCGAGCAGGCGGCACGGCACGCCGTTGATGGCGTACTCGCTGTCACCCGAGCGAAACAGCGTGCGGGTGATGGTGAGCTCGGTGAAGTCGATGGGCAGCAGGCCGGCCGAGTTGTCGATGGTGAGGGTGACCTCCGCCCGCCCCAGGGCCGCCTTGTTGGCCGAGCCGGCGAAGATCACGTCGTCCATGCGCGACGAGCGCACGGTGCGCGGTCCCTGGGCGCCCAGCACCCACGCCACCGCGTCGACGATGTTGGACTTGCCGCTGCCGTTGGGGCCCACCACCACGGTGACCCCCGGTTCGAGGTCGAGGGTGGTGGCCTCGGCGAAGGACTTGAAGCCCTTCAGTGTCAGCGACTTCAAGAACACCAGGTCGAGGGTAGCGGGGGTTCGGCGGCCGGTCGTGGACCCGCGAAAGGCCCAGGTCAGGCGGGTTCCTGGCCGGAGGAGAGGCTCAGGCGGTGAGGGCTGACGACAACGCGACCCCACGCACGGAGCGGAGCCACTGCGCCATGGTCTGGCCGCCCGGCAGGTCGGGCCGGGGGTCGTAGGACGACCGGAAGCGGCCCAGCACCAGGATGCGCAGGCGCTCCTCGCCGGCCCCGAGCTCGAGCAGCTCGTCGATGTCCTCCACCAGCTCGGCCGCCCGGCGGGTGCCCTCGGCGGTGACGAAGCGCTCGACCACGGCCTCGAACGTGGGATCGTGGCGCTTCCAGTCCCGGTGGAAATACCCCGTGAGCAGGTGGCGCAGGACCCCGAGGGAACCGACCTCGGGCTGGGGCCAGGGGCGCAGCGCCTCCCACGCGCCCGGCGGCAGCGCCCAGTCGGACTGGCCGAGCAGCAGGTCGCGCACGATGCCCAACCACTGGCCCATGCCCATGCCCTGCACGCCGGGGTCGTAGCCGCACCCGGCGGCCCCGAGCACCCAGATGCGCAGGGCGTCGTCGCTCACGCCGGCGGCCAGCATCGTGTCGATCTGTCCCGCGGCACGGGCCACGTCGGCCGGCGTGTGGTGGCGGGCCCAGCTGCGCACCAGGTCCACCACGCAGATGCCGCCGTTCAGGCGGTGCGGTGCGAAGCAGGTGCGGAAGAACGCGCTCATGTGCTGGTCAGACCTGGCACTGCTCGCAGACGAAGGTGGACCGCCCTGACAGCTTGACACGTGCGATGGGGCTGCGGCAGCGCCGGCACGGCTGGCCCTCCCGGTCGTAGACCTTGTGCTGGTTCTGGAAGTCGCCCTTCTCGCCGAACAGGTCGCGGTACTGCTCGTCGGCCAGCGACGACCCGCGGTGCTTGATGGCCTCCTGCAGCGTCTCCACGATGGACCGGTACAGGCGGCGGACCTCCTGCGACGACAACGAGTCCGAGAGCCGGTCGTAGCGGAGGCCGGCCCCCCAGAGGATCTCGTCGGCGTAGATGTTGCCGATGCCGGCCAGGAACTGCTGGTCCATGAGCAGCGGCTTGAGCTTGGTGCGCTTGGCGTGGAGCAGGTCGCTGAAGCGGTTCCAGCTCATCACGTCCTCGACGGGATCGAAGCCCAGGTGGGCCAGCTCGGGCACCGCCTTGTCCACCTCGTCGGCGGCGGTGACGAACAGCTCGCCGAACGTGCGGGGGTCGATGAAGCGCAGCTGGCCGCCCTGGCTGAAGGTGATGACCACGTGGGTGTGCTTGGCCAGCGCCTCCTTGGCCGACTTGGCCCGCAGGAGCTGCCCGCTCATCCCCAGGTGCACCACCAGGACGTCGGCCACCTTCTCGCCGGTGGGCACGGCGGTGGGCTCGAGGGCGATCACCAGGTACTTGCCCTTGCGCTGGACGCCGGTGATCTTGCGGCTCTCCAGGCGGCTGGTGAACTCGGCCTCGGCCTTGTGGCGGCGGATGGCGCGCGCGCCGGTGACCTCGACCGCCTTGATGCGCTTGCCGACGACCTCCTTCTCGAGGTCGCGGCGGAGGGTCTCGACCTCGGGCAGCTCAGGCATCGGCGACCTCGGCCTCGAAGGCCAGCGCGGCCCATGCGGCGCGGGCGGCGGCCTGCTCGGCCTGCTTCTTCGACCGGCCCTCACCGCTGCCCCGCTCGATGCCGCCCACCTGGACGGTGGCGAAGAACTTCTTGGCGTGGTCGGGCCCCTCGTCGAGGACGTAGTAGCGGGGCAACTGGTCGAACGTGCGGGCGGCCAGCTCCTGGAGGCGGGTCTTGTAGTCCTGCCCGCCGGGCCCGGCGGCGGCCTCGATGACGCGGTCGCCGAGGAGGGTGAGCACCAGGTCGGCGGCCGCGGGCCACCCGCCGTCGAGGTAGACGGCGCCGATGACGGCCTCCATGGCGTCGGCCAGGATGGACGGCTTCTCCCGCCCGCCCGACGCGTCCTCGCCCTTACCCAGCAGCAGGTGGGCGCCGATGTCGAGCTCGGCCGCCACCTCGGCCAGCAGCGCCGAGTTCACGACGGACGCCCGCACCTTGGCCAGCTCACCCTCGGGCAGGGCGGGATAGGTCCGGTACACGTGGTCGGTGATCACCAGGCCGAGCACGGAGTCGCCCAGGAACTCGAGCCGCTCGTTGGACTCCTGCCCTGCCACCTCGGCGCACCACGAGCGGTGGGCCAGGGCGCGCCCGAGCAGCGTGGGGTCGGAGAACCGCCGGCCCAGCCGGTCGGCCAGCACCTCCACGTCGGAGCTGCGGTACAGCGTCAGGATGATTCCAGCTTGGCGACCACGTAGTCGACGGCGTCTCGCACGGTGCGCAGGTCCTCCAGGTCCTCGTCGTCGATCCGGAATCCCACCGTGCGCTCCCCCAGCTCCTCCTCCAGCGCTTCCACGAGTTCGATGAGGGCGAGGGAGTCGGCCGACAGGTCCTCGCTGAACGAGGCGCCTTCGGCGATCGCCGCCGGCTCGATCTCGAGGATGTCCGCCAGGCGGTCGCGGATCAGCTCGAAGACCTCCTGGCGGTCCATTGGTCCACGTTCGACGTGGGTCTCAGCAGGCATGCAAAGCTCCTGAACAGGGTGACGACGCCCGGATGGTAGTGCGTCTGCACACTTGTTCGCTTGTGAACGGCGCTGGGCCCGCCCACCGCGTTCAGACCTTGACGGACTGCCGCAATCTGTCGACCAGACCGCCCTGGACCATATCCCTGGCCACGCCCACGGCGTTGAACACGGCATCGGCGCTGGAAGCCCCGTGGCTGATGATGCACACGCCGTCGACGCCGAGCAGCAGCGCACCGCCGTAGGAATCGGGGTCCATCTCCCGCACCAGCGGCATCAGCAGGGGCACCAGCACCTGCGACGCCTCGATCGCCTCGGGGGTCGACATCATCACCTTGAAGATGGTGTCGCGCATGAAGGTCATGGCGCCTTCGAGGGTCTTGAGCACGACGTTGCCGGTGAACCCGTCGGTGACCACCACGTCGACCCGGTCGGTGAGCAGGTCCCGGCCCTCCACGTTGCCGATGAAGGTGCCGCCCGAGCCGGCCCACACCTCGGGCTGCTGCAGGGCGGCGTTGGCCTCCTTCACCACGCCGGTGCCCTTGGTGGCCTCCTCCCCGATCGACAGCAGGCCCGTGCGGGGGTGCTCGATGCCGTAGCGGCCGGCGGCGAAGGCGGCGCCCATCTGGGCGAACTGCACCAGCATCTCGGCCGTGCACTCGGCGTTGGCGCCGGCGTCGAGCAGCACCGTGGGGGTGGACCCCGGCACCGGCAGCGGCGTGGCGATGGCCGGCCGGCTGACACCGGGGAGCCGGCCCATGCGCAGCAGGGCGCTGCCCATGGCCGCGCCGGTGTTGCCGGCGCTCACCATGGCGCTGGCCCGGCCGTCGCGCACGGCCTCGGCCGCCCGCACGACGGACGCGTCCTTCTTCCGGCGCACGCCGGTGGCGACGTCGTCGGTCATCTCGATGACCTCGGTGGCGGGGAGGACCTCGATCCCGCCGGTGTCACCCAGCTCGTCGGGCCGGCCCACCAGGAGGAGCGGGACACCCAGCTCGGCGGCGGCCCTGCGGGCACCGGCCACGATCTCGGCCGGGCCCCTGTCGCCGCCCATGGCGTCGATGGCGATCGGGAGCATGGTCAGCCGACGTCGATGGCCTGGCGTCCCCCGTACCACCCGCAGTTGGGGCACACGACGTGGGGCAGCTTGGCCCGGTGGCACTGCGGGCACATGCTGCGCGGCGGCTGCGACAACGTCCAGTTGCTGGCCCGGCGGCTGCGGCTTTTCGCCTTGGAGGTCTTCTTCTTGGGGACGGCCATGCTCTGCTCTCTCTCGCTCAGTTCTTGCTCTCTGCTACTGCGTCAGTTCCCGCCGAGGGCGTCGAGGGCCGCCCAGCGGGGGTCCTTCGGAGCCTCGACGCACCCGCACGGTGCCACGTTCCGATCGGCCCCACAGGTGGGGCAGATCCCGGCGCAGTCCTCCCGGCACAGGGGGGCCAGCGGCAGCTCCAGCAGCACAGTGTCCCTCGCCAGCGGCTCCAGGTCGAGCCGGTCGCCCTCGATGGGGTACGTCTGCTCGGGGTCGGGCTCCTCCTCGAACACCTCGCGCACGTCGACGGCGATGGTGCCGGAGGTGTCGGCCAGGCAGCGCCGGCACGGCCCGGTCCACGGCGCGATGACCCGCCCGGTGGCCACCACGGCGCCCGGAACGGCGTCGAGGGTGACCTCCACCGTGACCTCGGCCCCCTCGGGCACGGCGCTTGCGGTGACCGCCAGCCCGGGCAGCGGGCCACTGCGGACCTCCTTGCGCCGGTCGCCGGGGGCGCGCAGGAGCTGGCCGACGCTCACGACGAAGGGACTGTGGGCCACGGCGGGATTCTAGGAGAGGGACTCGTCCTGGTCGAAGAACGCCTCGTCGATGCCCTCGGAGGCGCCCAGGGCGCCGGCGTCGGGGCCGAAGCCGATGTCGGTGTCGTCGGGCGCCGTGACCCGCAGCTTCTCCCGACCCGCCTGCACCGTCTTGGTGGTGCGCTCGAGCACGATCTCGAAGGCGGCCAGCTTCTGGTCGCAGTAGTCGTCGGCCTCGTGGCGCAGCCGGCGGGCGTCCTCCCGGGCCTCCTCCACCGTCTTGCGGGCCAGCTGGGTGGCGGTGCGCACGATGTCGGTGCGCTGCACCATGCGCTCGGCCCGCACCCGGGCCGCCTCCAGGATCTCGTCGCCGTCGCGCTGGACCTTGGCCAGGAACTCGTCGCGCTCCTTGAGCATCCACCGGGCCCGGCGCAGCTCGTCGGGGAACCGCTCCAGGGCGTCCTCGAGGAGCTCGCGCACCTCGTCCTTCTCCACCCGCACGGTGGTGGACAGGGGCATCGGTTTGGCGTTGTTGACGATCGCGATCACGCGGCGGATGAGCTGCTCGGTGTCGACGTCGCCGGTGCCCTCCATCACTGGTACCGCTTCTCGAGTCGCTTGGCCACGGGCGGGGGCACCATGGCGCTCACCCGGGCCGCCCCGCCGAGGCGGGTGATGTCGCGCAGCAACGACGACGAGATGAACGACGAGCTGGTGGCGCACGGGAGGAAGACCGTGATGAGGCCGGAGATCGCCTCGTTCATCTGCGCCATCTGCAGTTCGTGCTCGAAGTCCGACGCCACCCGCAGGCCCTTGATGATCACGTCGGCGCCCACCTGGTGGGCCAGGTCCACCACCAGCGAGGCGAAGAACTCCACCCGCACGTTGGCAAGGTGGGTGACCGACTCGGCGATCATCTCCTGGCGGTCCTCGAGGCTGAACAGCGGCTCGCCCTTCTGCGGGTTGCACAGGGCGGCGACGACCACCGAGTCGAAGAGCTTGGCCGCCGTCTCGATGGTCTCCAGATGCCCGTTGTGCAGAGGATCGAAGGACCCCGGGAACAGGGCTGTCCTCACTCGGTGCCTTTCTCGTCGGGAGGGCCGGCAGGCTGGGCCAGCGTGACCACGGTACCGCCGTAGCGCTTCACCTTGATCGCCGCCCATCGGGCGCCGAGGTCCAGCTCCCGGTCGCTCTCGAGCACGATGGTGCCGGCCGACAGGCGCTCCAGGAGGGCCGGCCACTCGTCGAACGGGTACGGCGGGTCCACGATGGCCACGTCGACCGTCGGGGCGGTGGCGACCCAGTCGAGGACGTCGGACTGCACCACCGTCGCCCGGGCGTAGAGGCCGGTGAGGATCAGGTTCGTGCGGATGACGTCGAGAACGGCCGGCTCGTGGTCCACGAAGGTGCCCATGGCCGAGCCCCGCGACAGCGCCTCGATGCCCATGGCGCCAGTGCCGGCGAACAGGTCGGCCACCGAGCGGCCCTGCACCACGTCGAGCGAGGTGAGCATGTCGAACACGGCTTCGCGCACGCGGTCGCCCGTCGGTCGCACCGACGCGCCCTCGGGCGCCTGGAGACGACGCCCCTTCGCCGACCCCGACACGACGCGCATGGCCGGAGGCTAGGTGCACCGGGCCGTCCCCCTGTACGTCGCCGGTGTTGCCGGCCGCCCACCGCGCCGCCGGGAGCAGCCGGATCAGATCCCTGTGGAGGACTGGTCCACCATCGCGCCGGCCTTGGCGGAGGTGACGGCGAGGTCCTCCAAGCCGGCCACGTCGATCCGACCGGCGCCATAGCGCCGGCGCTGGCGCGCCTCGAGCCGGGTCGCCAGCATGCTCAGCAGGGAGTTGACGATGATGTACAGCACCGCCGCTACCACCAGGGACGGAAGGGTCAGCTGCGTGAACTCCGCGTTGAGTCTGGACCTGCGCAGCAACTCCTCGTACAGCACCAGCACGCCGAGGGACGTGTCCTTGAGCAGGGTGACCAGCTGGCTGATGATGGCGGGCACCATGCGCCGCACCGCCTGGGGCACGACCACGTACGCCATACCCTGGCGGTACCCCAGGCCGATGGCGGAGGCGGCCTCGCCCTGGCCGCGGTCGAGCGACAGGATGCCGGCACGGAAGATCTCGGCCAGCACGGCGCCGTTGTAGATCGACAGGCCCGCCGCCAGCGACCAGAAGGGGGTGAGATCGATCGGTCCGAAGCCGAAGAACAGGATCAGGATGTACAGCGGCAGGCCCCGGAAGAACTGGACGTAGAGGCCGGCCAGCCACCGCACCGGACGGTTCCTGGCGATGCGGGCCAGGGCGAGGGGCCCGCCGATGGCCAAGGCGATGCCCATGGCGGTCACCGCCACCTTGACGGTGTTGACCAGCCCGCCGAGGAGGAACTTGGCCACCGGCCAGGTGGTGAACGGCCGCCAGCTCGCCGACTCGAGCTGGCCGTTGGCGTCGAGCCGCCTGACGGCGGCCACCACGAACGCCGCCACGATGACGGCGGCGACGACCGACCCCACCAGGGCGCGACGCCGGGCCTTCGGTCCCTGGGCTTCCGCCAGGACCGGCGCCGTCAAGGTCGTCTCCCGGCCGGCGACGTCACCGTTTGATGGCCAGTCGGCGCTCGAGGCGGGACACGGCGAACCCGGCAGGCAGGGACAGCGCCAGGTAGGCGGCGGCGGCGGCGGCGAAGAGCGGGATGTAGTCCCCCGTGGTCGTGATCAGCTGCTCGGTCACGCCGGAGATGTCCTGCACCGAGATGAGGGCGGCGAGCGCCGAGTTCTTGATGAGGGCGATGAAGATGCTGCCCAGCGGCCCGACCACCGTGCGCACGGCCTGGGGCAGCACCACGACCGTGAGCACCTGGGGGAAGGTGAGGCCGAGCGCCCGCGCCGCTTCGCCCTGGCCCCGCGCGACCGCGTTGACGCCGGCCCGCAGCGTCTCGGCCACGAACGCCCCGGTGTACGCCGACAGGACGATGACCGCCGAGAGGTACCGGGACTGCACGATGATCCCCGCATCGGCGAACCCGTTGAAGAACAGGACGATCAGCACCGCCAGCGGGGTGTTGCGGACGAGGCCCACGTACGTGGCCCCCACCCATCGCAAGGGTGGGATGGGGCTGATCCGGAAGGCGGCGACCACGGCGCCGACCACCAGTGCCGCCGCAAAGGACAGCAGGGTGAGCGACGCCGTGGTGCGCATCCCGTCGAAGAAGAGGCCGCGGTTGTCAAGGACGAACTGCACGGCCTCGTCTCCTGCTCAGCCTCTCCTTCGGCTCAGGGCCGGCTAGTGCTCGGGGACCCGTCTGCCGACGTCGTGGTCGACGTGGACCCGCCGCCCGCAGTCGTCGTGGTGGACGCGCCGGCCGCCGTGGTAGTGGAGGCCGGGATGGTGGTGGTGGCGAGCGTGGTGGCCGTGCCGGTGCTGGCGTACTTGTTGACCGCGGGCGGCTCGGGCGTCTTCAACCCGAGCTTGCCCAGGGTGCGCTCGTAGGCGTCGGCCCACTCACCGCTGGCGTAGATCTCCTCCAGCCGCGTGTTCAGGAACTCGCGGAAGGCGTCGTCGCCCTTCTTGAGCCCGATCCCGAGCGGCTCCTCGCTGACGTCGATGTCGACCAGCTTGAAGGCGCGGCTGCTGGCCGCGACCAGGCCGATCAGGATGCCGCGGTCGGTGACCACCGCTTCCACACGGCCCTGGCGGAGCTCGTCGGCACACTCCGGGTAGGTGGCCCGGAGGACCAGTTCGGAGGGGGTGACCTGCTTGGCCTTGAGGTTGTCAGGTGTGGTCGACCCGGTGCCCGAGCAGACCTTCTTGCCGGTCAGGTCGGTGAGCGCCTTGATCGTGTCGTTGTCGCTCTTGACCATCACCGTCTGGCCGTCGATGACGTAGGGACCGGCGAAGTCGACCTGCTTCTTGCGGTTGTCGTTGATCGTGTAGGTGGCGGCCACGATGTCGACGTCGCCGCCCTGGATCACCGCTTCCCGAATGCCGGACACGGTCTCCTTGAACTCGATCTTGTCGCCGATGTCGTCGAGCGTGCCGCCGAAGATGCCGATGGCGATGAGCTTGGCGATCTCGACGTCGAAGCCCTCGACCTCGCCCGTGGTGGGGTTCTTCTGCCCTGAGCCGAGCTGGTTGAACTTGGTGCCGACGACGATCTTGCCCTTGTCCTGCAGGGCCGCCATCGTCGTGCCGGCGGCGAACTCCGGCGCCGCGACCGTGGTGGAGGTGCCTTCTCCGGACGTGGTGGCCGTCGAGGCCTCCTCGTCGTCCGCGCCGCAGGCAGCGCCCACCAACGCCATCACCAAGAGCAGCGGCACCAGCAGCCTTCGTCGGTTCACAAGGATCTCCTTTGGTCGGTGTGCGTAGTGTCTATCCGCTCAGTGGGCCAGGATCTTGGACAGGAAGTCCTTGGCCCGCGCCGAGGCGGGCGCCGAGAAGAACTGCTCGGGGGGCGCGACCTCCACGATCCGCCCCTCGTCCATGAACACCACCCGCCGCGCCGCCGACCGTGCGAAGCCCATCTCGTGGGTGACGACGACCATGGTGGTGCCCTCCGACGCCAGCCCGACCATCACGTCGAGCACCTCTTTGATCATCTCCGGGTCGAGGGCGGAGGTGGGCTCGTCGAAGAGCATGAGCTTCGGCCCCATGGCCAGTGCCCGGGCGATGGCGGCGCGCTGCTGCTGGCCGCCCGACAGCTCGGCCGGGAAGCGCTCGGCCTTGTCGGCGATACCGACCCGCTCCAGCAGCTCCATGCCCCGCTCGCGGGCGTCGGCCTTCGACAGCCTGCGCACCTTCACCGGCCCCAACGTCACGTTCTGCAGGACCGTCTTGTGGGCGAAGAGGTTGAACGACTGGAACACCATGCCGATGTCGGCCCGCAGGCGGGCCAGGGCCTTGCCCTCCTCGGGCAGCGGCACGCCGTCGATGGTGATCGTCCCCGAGTCGATCGGCTCGAGGCGGTTGATGCACCGGCACAGGGTGGACTTGCCCGAGCCCGACGGCCCGATGACCACGACCACCTCGCCCGGGTCGACCGTGAGGTCCACGTCGCGCAGCGCCTTCACGTCGCCGAAGGACTTGCTCACCTTGTCGATCACCACGAGCGGCGTACCGGCCATCAGCGTGGACGCTACCGGCCCTACCATGGGCCCGGTGAAAGTGTCCACGAGGGGCGACTATGCGAGCCGCGCCCTGCTGTCGTTGGCGCTGCACGCCGAGCGCAGCCTTCCCACGTCGGTGCGGGACGTGGCCGAGCGCACCGGCCTCCCCCAGCCCTACCTGGAGCAGATCCTCCTGGCCCTCAAGGGCGCCGGCCTGGTGCGGTCGAAGCGCGGCGTTGGCGGCGGCTACGTGCTGGCCCGCGACCCGTGCGAGATCACCCTGGGCGAGATCGTCAGCGCCGTCGACGGTCCCATCGTGGCCGGCGACTTCGGCCGGCCCCACGAGGACGGCGCCTGCGACCACGAGGGCCAGTGCGTCCTCCTGTCGGTGTGGGCCGAGGTCGGCCGCCACATGCGGTCCCACCTCGACTCGTTCACCCTCGCCGACATGGTGCGCTCCGCACGGGGCGACGCCGACGCGCCCGTCCAGCCCCTCGTCTGACCTCAGCTGAAGCGGTCGAGCACGCCCTGCAGGTCCGCCGGCAGCGGCGCCTCGAACGACAGGCGCTCGCCGGTGGCCGGGTGGTCGAAGGCCAGCTGGGCGGCGTGGAGGAAGGGCCGGTCCGCCAGCCGGGCCGACCGGGCGCCGCCGTAGCGACGATCGCCGAGGACGGGGTGGCCGATGGCCGCCAGGTGGACGCGGATCTGGTGGGTGCGGCCCGTCTCCAGCCGGCACCACACCAACGTGGCGGGAGCCGGGGCGGTGAAGCGCTGCACCACTTCGTAGCGGGTCCGTGCCTCGCGGCCCCGGGCCGACACCGACATGCGGGTCGGGTCCTTGGCCGCCCGGCCCACCGGCGCGTCCACCATGCCCGCGGGGGCGTCGACCTGGGCCCACACCATGGCCGTGTACCGCCGTCCCACAGTGCGCTGCTTGAGCTGGGCGGTGAGGGACCGGTAGGCCTCGTTGGTCCGCGCCACCACCAGCAGGCCTGACGTGCCCTTGTCGAGGCGGTGGACGATGCCGGGCCGGTCGCGTGTGCCCACGTCGGCCAGTCCGGGATAGCGGGCCAGCAGGCCGGCCACGAGCGTGCCGGTGGCCTGGCCGGCGCCGGGGTGCACCACCACGCCGGCCGCCTTGTCCACCACCAGCACGTGGTCGTCCTCGTGCACCACGTCGACTGTCACCGCCTTCTCGGCGGCCAGTGCCTCGACCTCGACGGCGGTGGGCATGTCGACCTCGAGGACGTCGCCCTCGGCCAGGCGCCTGCTGCGGGCGCCGACGGGGCGCTCCCCCACCCGCACCGCGCCCGCCGTGACGAGGGTGGCGATCTCGGACCGGGGCAGGCCGGTGAGCAGGGCCACCACCTTGTCCACGCGCTCGCCGGCCAGGGCAGCCGGGATGGTCTCCCTCACGCGTCCGCCCTCCCCCTCTGCCGGTCCGCCAGCGACGTGGTGAGCACGAGCAGGATGGCGCCGCTGGTGATGGCGGCGTCGGCCAGGTTGAACACAGGCCACCACTGCAGGTCGATGAAGTCCACCACCGATCCCGCGTGGTCGCGCACCACGCGGTCGATGAGGTTGCCCACCGCGCCACCGAGCACGAGGCCGAGGGCGACGACGGCGGGCACCGACGAGCCGGCCGACCGGCTGATGCCCACCAACGCGACCACCATCACCACCCCCACCACCACGAGCAGGGGCGCCAGGCCCTGGCCCAGCCCGAAGGCGGCGCCCGAGTTGAACGACAGGTTGAGCCGCAGCGTCCACACGAGGTGGCGCGGTCCGTCGTCGAGGGCGCGCAGCGCCCAGCTCTTGGCGACCTGGTCCGCCACCACCACCGCCACGGCCGTCGCTGCCCCGAGCGAGAGCCTGCGGGACGGGCTCAACGCCGGGACAGGCCCCCGCTCTTGCAGGCCACGCAGAGGCGGGCATGCGGCAGCGCCTTCAGCCGGGCCTTGGGGATGGGTTGACCGCACCCCTCGCACCGGCCGTAGGTGCCGTTGTTGATCTTGGCCATGGCATGGTCGATCTCGTCGACCGCCTGGCGGGCCTGGGCGGACAGCGTGAGGTCGCGCTCGCGGTCGATGTTGGCCGTGCCGCCCTCGCCCGACTCGTCGTCGAACTGGATGTCGCCCGGCTCCATCTCCAGCGCCATCTGGTCGGCCTGGGCCTTGAGGGCCGCCGCCTGCTCCTCGTAGGTGGCCCGCTCCTCCTGCAGGAGGAGCGCCTGCTCCTGGAAGAACTTGTCGGCGGGTGCCGCCGCCTTCGCGGGGGCCGCCTTTCGGGGAGTCGCAGTCTTCTCGGCCGGCACGTCCTTGGCCTTGGCCTTGGCCTTCTCGGCTGCCGGGGCAGCCTTCTTGGCCGGCTCCTTGCTGGCGTCGACGGCTTTGGTGGATCTGGGCAACCGAGGTCTCCGGGGTCGAGAGGAGGGGGGACGCTACCATGCGTCCTCCCGGCAGCGGGCGGACGACGGCTCGCTAGCGAACGCTTCGCCCCGGCCGTGCATTCCCGGGCGCCCGCGGCTCGCGCCCGGCCTCGCCTGGTCCGGCCAGTGCGGCGGTCAGCAGCCGGCGCACCTCGTCGACCTCCACGCCCGTGATCCGGACCCGCTTGGTCCGGCTGGCGGGGCCGCTCACCAGCTCGACCTGCGCCTTCGCCACGCCGAAGGTGGTCGCCATCAGCTCCACGCAGGCCTCGTTGGCCCGGCCCTTCTCGGGCGGGACCGCCACTTTCACCTTGAGGGCGTCGCCGTGGCGCCCAACGACGGCGGTGCGCCCGGCGCCCGGCTGCACGTGGAGCCGCAGCACCACGGCGCCGCCGTCTTCGGTGTCGAACAGGTCGTCGGTCATCGAGGCCATCGTAGGGGGCAGGGTGTGAGGGCCGAGCAACCTCCGGTTGCGAGCGCGAAACTGCGGGATGCCGTACCCCGATGCGCCCCGCCAGCCGGACCTGCCGTCCCTCGAGGAGCGGATCCTGGCCTTCTGGGCGGCCGACGACACGTTCCGGGCGTCGGTGGAGCAGCGGCCGGCCGGGGACAACGACTTCGTCTTCTACGACGGGCCCCCGTTCGCCAACGGGCTCCCCCACTACGGGCACCTGCTCACCGGGTACGTGAAGGACGCCGTCCCCCGCTACCAGACCATGCGTGGCCGGCGCGTGGAGCGCCGCTTCGGGTGGGACTGCCACGGCCTGCCGGCCGAGATGGAGGCCGAGAAGGAACTCGGCATCAGCGGCCACGTGGCCATCAACGAGTACGGCATCGACCGCTTCAACGATGCGTGCCGCACGTCGGTGCTGCGCTACACCGAGGAGTGGAAGGCCTACGTCACCCGCCAGGCCCGCTGGGTCGACTTCGACAACGACTACAAGACGCTCGACGTCACCTACATGGAGAGCGTGCTGTGGGCGTTCAAGCAGCTGTGGGAGAAGGGCCTGATCTACGAGGGCTACAAGGTGCTCCCCTACTGCTGGGAGTGCGAGACCCCGCTGTCGAACTTCGAGACCCGTCTCGACGACGCCTACCGGCCCCGCATCGACCCGGCCGTCACCGTGCGCTTCCGTCTCGACACGGGCGACGACCTCCTGGTGTGGACCACCACGCCGTGGACGCTGCCGTCCAATCTGGCCCTCGCCGTGGGCGCCGACATCGAGTACTCGGCGTTCGTGGAGCCCAGCGGGCAGCGGGTGCTCGTCGGCGCCGCCACCGCGGCGCGCTACGAGGCCGAGCTGGAGGGCGCCACGCCGGCCGGCGCCGTGACCGGCGCTTCGTTGGTGGGGCATGCCTACACGCCGCTGTTCGGGTTCTTCGCCGACACGCCGGGCGCCTTCCGGGTCCTGGCCGGCGACTTCGTGAGCACCGAGGAGGGCACGGGCACGGTCCACATCGCGCCCGGCTTCGGCGAGGACGACCAGCGCCTGTGCGAGGCCAACGGCATCCCGCTCGTGGTGCCCGTCGACATCCACGCCCGGTTCACCTCCGAGGTACCCCCCTACGAGGGCATGCAGGTGTTCGACGCCAACGCCCCGATCGTGGACGACCTGCGGGCGGCCGGCGCCATCGTCCGGGCCGAGCGCTACGAGCACAGCTACCCCCACTGCTGGCGCACCGACACGCCGCTCGTCTACCGGGCCGTCAGCTCGTGGTTCGTGGAGGTCACGGCGCTCAAGGCGCGCGCCGTCGAGCTCAACCAGGACGTCAACTGGGTGCCCGAGCACATCCGCGACGGCGCCTTCGGCAAGTGGCTGGAGAACGCGCGCGACTGGTCCATAAGCCGCAACCGGTTCTGGGGCTCGCCCATCCCGGTGTGGAAGAGCGACGACCCCGCCTTCCCCCGCGTCGACGTGTACGGCAGCCTCGACGAGCTCGAGCGCGACTTCGGCGTGCGCCCCGACGACCTGCACCGTCCCGGCATCGACCAGCTCACCAGGCCGAACCCCGACGACCCATCGGGCAAGGCCACCATGCGCCGGGTGGAGGAGGTGCTCGACTGCTGGTTCGAGTCGGGCTCCATGCCGTACGCCCAGGTGCATTACCCGTTCGACGCCGCCGAGTGGTTCGAGTCCCATTTCCCGGCCGACTTCATCGTCGAGTACATCGGCCAGACGCGGGCGTGGTTCTACAACCTGCACGTGCTGGGCACCGCCCTGTTCGACTCCGCCCCGTTCCGCACCTGCGTGGTGCACGGCGTGATCCTCGGCGACGACGGGCGCAAGGCGTCCAAGCGCCTGCGCAACTACGTCGACCCCGAGGAGATGTTCGCCGCCTACGGCGCCGACGCGGTGCGCTGGTTCCTGCTGTCGTCGGCCGTGCTGCGGGGCCAGGACCTCGTGTTCACGAGGGCGGGCGTGGAGGACGCCGTGCGCCACGTCATGCACCCGATCTGGAACGCCTGGCACTTCTTCACCCTCTACGCCAACGCCGACGGGCACCAGGCCGGGTTCCGCACCGACGCCACCGGGCTGCTGGACCGCTACGCCCTGGCCAAGGCCCGCCAGCTGGTCGACGACGTGACGGCCCGGATGGACGCCTACGACATCGCCGGCGTCTGCGCGGCCGTGTCGTCGTTCCTCGACGCGCTGACGAACTGGTACATCCGTGGGTCGCGCCAGCGGTTCTGGGCCGGCGAGGCCGACGCCTTCGACACGCTGGCCACGCTGCTCGAGGTGCTCACGCGGGTGGCGGCCCCGTTCCTGCCCCTGCTCACCGAGGAGATCTTCCAGGGCCTCACCGGCCGGCGCAGCGTGCACCTGGAGGACTGGGTGGACGCCGCCGCACTGCCGGCCGACCCGGGGCTGGTGGCGGCCATGGACCGCGTCCGTGAGGTGTGCTCGGCCGCCCATTCCGTGCGCAAGGCGGCCGGGCTGCGGTCACGGCTGCCCCTGCCGTCGCTCACCGTCGCCGCGCCCGACGCGGCCGTGCTCGACGACTACCGCTCCTTGATCGCCGATGAGCTGAACGTGAAGGAGGTGCACCTCACCACCGACGTGGAGTCGGTGGGCGAGCTGCGCCTCCAGGTGGTGCCCGCCGTGCTCGGCCCGCGGGTCGGCGCCGACGTGCAGAAGATCATCCGGGCCGTGCGCGAGGGTCAGTGGGAGCGCGGTGCCGACGGCTCGGTGGAGGCCGGCGGGCGGGTGCTGGAGGCCGACGAGTACACGCTGCGCCTCGTGCCGCGCGACCCGCGCACGGCCAAGGCCCTGCCCGGAGCGGGCGGCGTGGTGGCGCTCGACGTCACCCTCACGCCCGAGCTGGAGGCCGAGGGGCTGGCCCGTGACGTGGTGCGGCTGGTGAACGAGGCCCGCCGGGATGCCGGCCTTCGGGTCTCCGACCGGATCACGCTGACCATCGCCGGCCCGCACGACGTGGCTGCCGCCGTCGCCGCCCACCGCCGCTGGGTGATGGACGCCACCTTGGCCACCGGACTGGTGGTGGGGACGTCCGCCGGCGACACCGGTCGCCCGTACGAGTTGGCCGACGGCCGCGCCGTCAACGTCACCGTGGTGCCCGCCGCCTGACGAGGCGGCGGCGGGCTTCGGCCCTCAGCGCTTACGGGTGGGCGCAGCCGCCTTCTTGGCGACAGCCTTCTTGACCGTGGCCCTCGTGGCGGCCGTCCCGGCCGGCGCCTTGGCAACCTTGGCCACGGGTGCCGCCGTCCTGCGACCGGCCGACTTGGTCCCGGGCGACGCCACGGCTGCAGCCTTGGTGGCCCCCGCCTTGCGGGGCGCCGCCTTGGACGCGCCGGCCGTAGTGCGGCCGGCCGGGGTGGCCGCGACCTTCTTCGTGGCGGTCGCCCGCGTCGCCGCAGCCTTTTTGACCGCGACCTTCTTGACCGCGACCTTCTTCGCCGCCGCCTTCTTGGCCGGCGCCTTCCTGGCCGGCGGCGTCACGACGCGTGCGGGCGCCGGCTCGGGCTCGGGCTGGCCGTCGACCTCTTCGAACATGTCGTCGATGTAGTCGAGGATGGCGACCCGGTTCTGACCCAGCTCTTCGCGCTCGGCCACCAGGTCGAGCTCGTCGTCCTCGAGGTCGTCGAGGACAGCGATGATCTCGTCGGCCGACAGCGAGTCGTAATCGGCGATGGGGAAGCCGTCGTCCGCCGCCTCGGCGCGGAACTCGTCGTCAGCGGCGGCGGGGAAGGCCTCGGCCTCCACAGGCTCGTCCTCCTCGGCGAGCGGCTCCTCGTCGAGGTCCTCGGCCTCCAGCTGGTCGATGCGCTCGACGACGCGTCGCAGCACCGTGGCACGGTTCTTGCCCTGCTCCTCGCGCTCCTGCACCATGTCGAGCTCGTCGAGGTCGAGGTCGACCAGCAGGGCCACGATCTGGCTCGACCGCATGGTGTCATAGCCCGCGATCGGGAAGCCGTCGTCGTCGGGACCGGCCGCAGCCGACACCGGCTCGTCGAGCACGATCGTGGGCTCCGGCTCGGGGGCGCGGGCGGGGCGGCGCATCGGGGTGGCGCGGGCCGGCGCGGGCGGCGGCGGGGGCGGGGGCGTGTAGGCGGGCGGCGGCTCGTAGCTGGGCGCATCGGGGGCCGGCGGCGGCGGGGGCGGGGGCGTGGACGTGGTGCTCGGCGACCACGAACCCGGGGACGCCTGCGCCGGCGCCGCCGCGGCCGACGGCCCGGAGTCGCCTCGTCGCGCCATGCGCGAAAAGACGACGAGCACGATGCCGGCGATGACGCTGCAGGCAATGGACAGATAGATCGGGGCGAGCGAGTTGCTGACGAAGCCGACCACCAAAGCGATCGCTCCGACCACCACCAACCCGATAGTCACGAGAAGCAACACGAAGCCACCATCCGAGTCGTCGACAGAACGCGGGGCATCCTAGGCGCGTGATCGCAGCCCGCGGAGCGGTCCGATCAGGATTGGCGCTGTGAGCCCGCCCATCCAGGGGAATCGTTGTCGTCGCCGTCCCGCTCGATGACCTCGGCGAGCAGCTCGCGATCGAACGCACGCTGGTCCCGGCGATCGGCGGGCACGTGGCGAGATGCAGCCGGCGCGTCGGTGTCGGTGGCGACACCGCTCAGCACCGGACGCTCGGGAAGCGCCAGCGCGGCATCGAGGTTGGCGGCCGCCTCGGCGAACACCGCCTTGGCCCGCGCCCGCTGCTCGTCGACGTAGCGCACGAGGCGGTCGACGTCCCCTTCGAGCTGACGACGGGCGTCGTCGAGGCGGGCCACGTCGGACCGCACCTGGGCGTTGGCCTCGTCCTGCAGCTGCTGTGCCTCGCGCTCGGCGGCTGCGGTCATGGCGGCGGCGTCGATCTCCGCCGACTCGATCATCCGCGCCGCCTGCTCCCGGGCTTCCTTCACCGCCAGGTCGGCGGTGCGCTGGGCGAGGATCAGCGTCTTGCGCAGGGACTCGTCGTCCTCACGGCTGTCGGTGGCCGCCGCTTCGGCCCGCACGGCCCGGTCGGTGGCGAGGCGCAGGCGCTCCTGCATGATCTCGAGGCCGGACGCGACCTTCTCCAGGAACTCGTCGACGTCGTCAGGGTGGTAGCCACCCATCCTCTTGTCGCGGAACTCCACCTGCCTGATCGTCTGCGGTGAGATGTCCACGTCGATCGATGCTACTGGCCGACGCGAGCCTGAAAGACAATCAGAACAGGCTGCTGCACCCGAGGGCGGGGAACACGATCAACGACAGCGTCAGGGTCACGATGATCGGCGACAGGTCGAGACCCATCCCGCCCACGCCGACGGGCGGGAGCAGGCGGCGGATCGGCCCGAGGACCGGTTCGGTGATCGTGTAGAGGAAAGCGAAGATCTGCGCCATCACCGACTCCGGAGCCACGGGGAACCAGCTCAGGATGATGCGCCCGAACAGGGCGATCAGGTACAGGTTGAGGACGAGGCAGATGATCGTCACGACGGTGCCGGCCCGGAGGGTGCGGGCGGCAGAGATGTGAAGCTCACGTGCGGTACAGGCCGCGCTCTTGCAGCCGCCGCTTCTCCTCGGCCGAGACCTCGACGTTGGTGGGCGTGAGCAGGAACACGTGGTCGGCGACCTTGTCCATGGACCCGCCGAGCACGTAGGCGGCGCCGCTGCAGAAGTCGATCATCCGCCGCTCCAGCTCGCGGTCGGCCGCCTGGAGGTTGACGATTACCGGCTGGCTGCCCCGGAGACGGTCGCCGATCTCCTTGGCGTCGGGGAACTGGGCCGGCGCGATGACGTGCACCTTGGCGCTCTGGGCCTGCGGAACGGCTCGCACCACCGACGGTCTCGGGGTGACGGAGGACATTGGCGTCACCCCTTCGTGGCTTGCGGGGGATTCCCGCGGGATCGTGCGGATACTGCTGGTGGGAGCGGGCTCGAACGAGGGCTCGGGGTTGTAGGTGCGCGCCGACGGCCGCGACTGGGCGGGCGGTGGCTGCTCCTCGTACGAGGGCTCGTAATCGTCATAGTCGTCGTCGACGAGGCCGAGGTAGACCATCGCCCGCCGAAGCATGCCAGGCATCAAAGCCTCCTTGGCCGGAACACTATCGTCGCCGCCCGTCGGGGTCGGGGACAGGGCGCACACCGAACAGTGCGCGACCCACACGGATCATCGTCGATCCCTCGTCGAGGGCCACGTCGAGGTCGCCCGACATCCCCATGGAAAGCTCGGTCAGCTCGAGGTCGCGGGCGAGTCGGGCGAGGCGTCGGAACTCGGTGCGCGGGTCGGTCCTGCCCGCCACCGCCATGAGCCCTCGGACGTCGAGGCCCAGCGCGCGCGACCTCTCGACGAGCGCCGGCGCCGCTTCCCATGTGCAGCCGTTGCGGCCGGGCCCACCAGTGACGTTCACCTGCACGAGGGCGGCCGCGCCGGGCGCGTGGCGGGCGATCTCGGCCGCCGCCGCCTCCCGGTCGACGGACTGCCACAGGTGCACGAGTGGGGCGAGGTCGCGGACCTTGCGGCGTTGCACGGAGCCGAGGAAGTGCCAGCGGGGCGGGGCGGAGGTGGTGGCGGCAGCGGTGGTGGCAGCGGCCTTCAGCGCCAGTTCCTGGGCGTAGCTCTCGCCCACGTCCTCGATACCGGCGGCCCGGACCACCGCCACCGCCTCGGGCCCGAAGCCCTTGGTGACGGCGACGACGGTGACCGGCCGATCGCCCGCCGCCTTCGTCACCTGTTGCCGGATGCGCTCGAGGCGACGGCGCACGCCGGCCAGGTCGGGCGCCGCCGGCGATGTCGACCGGTCGTCGTGCAGCATCGTCACGCGTGCTTCCAGACCAGCATTGCCTGGCGCTCGGGGTCGCGGCGCGCCCGGTGCGAGTAGAGGGCGTCCGCCACACATGCGGTGCATGTGCCGGTGTCCCACGCCAGGCCGGCGCCGGCGGCGGCGAGGGCGGCGCGCACGGCGGCCGGGAGGTCGAGGGCCGGCGCGCCGGAACCGGTGACAGCGCGGGCGGACGGTCCGAGGACGGCCGCCACCCGGTCGAGGTCGGCGGCGCCGAACTCGTAGCAGCCGGGGTGGATGCACGGTCCCAGTCCCGCTTCCACACGCGATGCACCGAGCTCCCGCATGACCTCGACCGCCCGCTCCACCACACCATCCACCAGGCCGCCCCAACCGGCGTGTACGGCGGCGACAACGCCCTCGGGGCTGCTCAGGGCGATCGGCGCACAGTCGGCCGTGAGGACGGCCAGGACGACGTGAGGCGACGCGGTGACGAGGGCGTCGCCGTCCTGGCCCTCGACCGGCTGGTCGCCGTCCACCACCACGACGCCGCTGCCGTGGACCTGGCGCAGCCACGAGACCGGCCGGCCCGCCAGCGCCGACAGGCGAGCCGCGCCCGACGGCGCGACGGGCCGAAGGTCGCCCTCGGCCCGGCCGGTGAAGCAGACCTGAGCTCCGAGCAGCGCGACCGGCGCAGAAAGGCCCGTGCGGGCCCCCGCCATCACCGAGGGGTCAACGAAGGAAGGACGGAACGTCGAACTCGTCGTCGCCCAGGTCGATGTCGTCGTCTGCCGGCATGGCGAACGGGTCGGGCCGGGGCCCCGTGTCGCGGGGAGCGGAGCGGGAGCCGGTCTCCGAGCGCTGGCGCGGCTTCGGCGTCTCCTCCTCCCAGCGGTCGAAGCCGGCGGCGATGACGGTGACCCGCACCTCGTCGCCCATGGCGTCGTCGATCACGCTGCCGAAGATGATGTTGGCGTCGGCATGGGCCACGCCGTGGATGATCTCGGCCGCCTCGTTGACCTCGAACAGGCCGAGGTCGCTGCCGCCGGCGATGTTGAGCAGGATGCCGCGGGCGCCCTCGATGGACGCCTCCAGCAGCGGGCTGGTGATGGCGGCCCGGGCCGCGTTGACGGCCCGGCCTTCGCCCGACGCGGTGCCGATGCCCATGATCGCCGTGCCGGCGTTGCTCATGATCATCTTCACGTCGGCGAAGTCGGTGTTGATGAGGCCCGGCGTGGTGATGAGGTCGGTGATGCCCTGCACGCCCTGGAGCAGCACCTCGTCGGCCATCTTGAAGGCGTTGACCATCGAGGTCTTGTCGTTCGACACGGTAAGCAACCGGTCGTTCGGGATGATGATGAGGGTGTCGACCTTCTCCTTCAGCGTCTGGATGCCGGAGTCGGCCTGCACCGCCCTGCGGCGGCCCTCGAAGGCGAAGGGGCGGGTGACGACGCCGATGGTGAGGGCGCCGAGCGACTTGGCCACCTCGGCCACCACGGGGGCGCCGCCGGTGCCGGTGCCGCCGCCCTTCCCAGCGGTGATGAACACCATGTCGGAGCCCTTGAGCACCTCCTCGATCTCGTCGCGGTGCTCCTCGGCCGCCTGACGGCCCACCTCGGGATCGCTGCCGGCGCCCAGCCCGCGCGTGAGCTGGCGGCCGATGTCGAGCTTGACGTCGGCGTCGCTCATGAGCAGCGCCTGCGCGTCGGTGTTGATGGCGATGAACTCGACACCCTTCAGGCCGGCGTCGATCATCCGGTTGACGGCGTTGACACCGCCACCCCCGATGCCGACGACCTTGATGACGGCGATGTAGTTCTGTGTTGCGGCCATTTCAGCCTCCCTCGAATGCGGATCGCCGCTTCGATGTGTGTGCTCCGACATCTCCGAACGCCCGTCGCCAGATGCCGGCGGGCTGCCCCACCTGTGGGCGATGTGTCCCCAACTGCCACTCCGACCTCAACCTCCACTGGAGGGTGAGAGTTATGTCAACCTCGTGCGATGGTCGAAACTTTAGCCACATCATCAACGTCGGGTCAAGGCTGGGGCCTTCGGAACCCGGACGTCGACCACGCTCACCCGGGCCAGGTCGGCACGGGCCAGCACCGTGGTCAGGACACGCAGCTTGGTGGCGAGGTCGACGGGCTGGCCGAGGCGCACCACGCCGCCCGGGGGCGTCAACTGCAGCTCGACCTCCCCCGTCGCCAGGGTCGCCACGTCGGACACCCGGTCGCGCACCAGCGCCGGGAGAGCGGCCGCCACCCGCAACGACGCGGTGGCGGCGGCGGGCACGGACGCGCCTGCCCGCTCGGGCGGCGGGATGTTGCCGATGACCGGCAGCCCGGCCGGCTTCTCGGGGCCGATCTGGAGGATGCGGCCGGTGCGGTCGGCCACGGCCCAGGTGCCGGCGGCGGCGGGCAGCACGGCGGCCGGGCGGCGCTCGGTGACGTCGATGCGCACGGTGCCGGGCCACTCCCGGCGGGCGGTGGCGTCGAGCACCCAGGGCAACGCCTCGACGCGGTGGGCGACGGCGCCGGTGTCGACGTCGAGCATGGCCGGATGGCTGACGAGCCCGGCGGCCCGGACGACCTCGGCCCTGGGCGTCCGGTCGGTGCCCCGCACGTCGGCGTAGTCGACGTCGAACAGCGGTGAGCGCCCGGCGCCGGCGGCGGCGGCCACCGAGCCCACGATGGCCAGGCAGCCCACCAGGATGCGCAACCGCCTGCGGCCCTCGTCCCTGCGCACGTCGATGCGGCGCCGCCTGATGCGAGGGTCGATCGGCGGGCGCACGGGCGGCGGGGGGCCCGCGGCGGGGGGCGCCGGAGTCGGAGTCGGCGGGCGCCCCTCGGGCGGTTCCGGCGGCCGCGTGGTCGAACCGTCCGGCGGCGCGCTCGGCGAACTGAGGCGCTCGATGGAGCGCCGCACCTCTTCGATCGACGGGGCGGGCCCACCGGAACCCGTCGGCGAATCGGCGCGAACTTCGCGCCGGTTCGCCGACGGGAACGGCTCGCTGGTGGTCATGGCGCGAACCCGACGAGCCGCAACTCGGTCTCCAGGTGCACCCCTGTCCGGTCCTCCACGCGCCGCCGTACCTCCTCGATGAGCGCCATCACGTCGTCCGCCGATCCGCCGTCGTCGGCCTGCACGAAGTTGGCATGCTTCGGGGACACGGTGGCGGACCCCACCCGCAGGCCCTTCAGGCCGGCCTCCTCGACCAGGCGCCCGGCCGAGTCCCCGGACGGGTTCGTGAACACCGATCCGGCGTTCTGGCCTCCCGGCTGGTGCCCGCGCCGCCAGCGCACGATCGCGGCGATCGCCGCCTCCGCTTCCTCCCGGTCGCCGGGGGCGAGGACGAACTCGGCCCAGACGACGACCTCGGTGGCGGCGACGGCCGAGTGCCGGTAGCCGAGGTCCAGGTCGGCCACCGGAGCTTCCCGCAGGCCTGCGCCGGCCAGGTCGAACAGGCCGACCCGGGCCAAGGTGCGGCTCGTGTCCGAGCCGTGGCCGCCGGCGTTCATGCGCACGGCGCCGCCCACCGACCCGGGAACGCCCACCGCCCACTCCAGCCCGGTGAGGCCGGCCGCCGCCGCACGGCGGGCGACCACGGGCAGGAAGGCGCCGCCCCCCGCACGGACGGCCGGGACCTGGGCGTCGACGACCACGGCGTCGAGGCCCTCCCCCACCACCACGGCCAGCCCTGCGAACCCGTGGTCGGCCACCAGGAGGTTCGAGCCCCGGCCCACGACGAGCACCGGCATCCCGCCGGCCTCGACGGCCCGGGCGGCCAGGCCCAGGTCGTCGACGCTGTGCGCCTCGAAGAGCAGGGCGGCCGGCCCTCCCACCCGGTAGGTGGTGAGGGGCCCGAGCGGCGCGTCCCGTCGTGCCCGGTCGCCGAGGACGGCGGCCGCTTCTGCGATTCCGGCCATCAGCCGGGTCGGGTGCCGGCGGGCGGGACGGGGCGGAGGAGCTCGTCGGCCAGCATGGTGACATCGCCGGCGCCGAGGGTGATGCAGAGGTCGCCGGGCCGCAGCAGCCGGCGCAGATAGGGCGCCAACTCCTGGCGGCCGGGGAGGTAGGCGGCCCGGGTCGCAGGCCTGGCGTCGAGCACGGCGTCCAGCACGAGCTTGCCGGTGATACCCGGGCGGGGCGCCTCGCCGGCGCCGTACACGTCGGTGAGCACCACCACGTCGGCGTCGTCGAAGGCGCCGGCGAAGTCGGTCGCCACCTCGGCCGTGCGCGAGTAGCGGTGGGGCTGGAAGACGGCCACCACGCGCGACCAGCCGCCCGCCCGGGTGGCGGCCAGCACGGCGGCCACCTCCCCCGGGAGGTGGGCGTAGTCGTCCACGAAGGTCACGCCGTCGCGCTCGCCGCGGAACTGGAACCGGCGGGCCACCCCGCCGTAGCGGGCGAGGGCGGCGGCGGCGGCCGGGAACGGGGCGCCCAGCGCCAGGCCGGTCACCAGCGCCGCGCAGGCGTTGCGGGCGTTGTAGAGACCGGGCACCGGGAGATGGACCCGGCCCAGGGCGGCGCCGTCGTGCGACACGGTGAAGGCCACGCTGCTCCGCCCCGATCTCACGTCGGTCATCCGGTAGTCGGCTCCCTCTGCGGTGCCGTAGGTGACCGCCCCCGCCGGCCCCGCCAGCCGGGCGGCCACCGGGTCGTCGGCACAGACGACCTTGGCGCCGGGCGCCTGGCTGAGGTACCTCGCGAAGGCGTCGACCACGCCGTCGAAGCTGCCGCCGTAGTGGGCCAGGTGGTCGGGCTCGACGCTCGTGACGACCACCGCTTCGAGGGGCAGCTCGAGAAAGGTGCCGTCGCTCTCGTCGGCCTCCACCACCAGCCACTCGCCGTCATCCCACACTGCGCCGCTGCCGACGTCGTTCACCTGCCCGCCGATGAGGAACGACGGCCGCAGGCCCGCCTCGACAAGCACGAGGGCGAGCATCGACGACGTGGTGGTCTTCCCGTGGGTGCCGGCCACGCCCACGCTGCGGCGCGTCGCAGCCACCGCCGCCAGCATCTCGGCCCGGCGCAGCACGGGCGCGCCGGCCGCCACTGCCGCCGCCACCTCGGGATTGGTGGCAGGCACGGCCGTCGACACGGTGACGACCTCGGCGTCGCCCACGTTCTCCGGTCGGTGCCCCACCGCCACGTCGATGCCGAGCGCCCGCAGGTGCTCCAGGCCGGCCGACGTCTTGAGGTCGCTGCCCGACACGCGGTGGCCCATGGCGGCCAGCACGGTGGCGATGGCGCTCATCCCCACGCCGCCGGCCCCGACCACGTGGATCCGTCTGGGCGTCGAGAGGTCGAACAGCTCACCAGCGGGCATGGCGCTCCACCAGGTCGGCCACCCGGTCGGCGGCGTCGGGATGGGCACCTCCCCGACCCGCCTCGGCCATGGCGGCCAGGCGGTCGGGATCGGCCAGCAGGGCCTCGAGTTCGGCGGCCAGGCGCTCCGGGGTCAGCTCGGCGTCGGGGACCAGCACGGCGGCGCCGGCCCGCACCAGGGCCATGCCATTGGCCGTCTGATGGTCGTCCGGCGCACCGGGGAGGGGGACGAGGACGGCGGGGACCCCGGCCGCCGCCAGCTCGGCCACTGTGGAGCCCCCGGCCCGGCTGACCACGACGTCGGCCGCCGAGTACAGCAGCGGCATCCGCTGCTCGTACTCCACCGGGTCGTAGTGCAGCCCGCCGTCGGGGACGGCCGGCAGCCGGCCCGAGGCGGTGGCCCAGTCGCGCGCGCCGACGACGTGGCGGATGGCGACGCCCGACCGGGCGGCCCATGCATCGACCAGCCCGAAGGTGGCCTCGTTGAGCCGGCGGGCGCCCAGGGACCCGCCGAACACGCCGACCACCAGGGCGCCGGACGGCAGGCCAAGGGTGGCGCGGGCGCGGGCCCGACCGGCCGGCGAGCGGTCCACAGCCAGGACCTCGGCCCGCACCGGGTTGCCGGTGACCACCGGGCGGGGCAGTGACGTGCCTTCGAACGAGACGGCACAGGCCTTGGCGAAGCGGCCGGCCAGGCGGTTGGCCAGGCCGGCCACCGCGTTCTGCTCGTGCAGCACGATGGGGACCCGCAGGGCGACGGCCGCCACCGTGCACGCCACGCTGGCGTAGCCGCCCACCGAGACCACCACTGCCGGCCGCTTCCTGGCCGTGAGCACGAAGGCCTTGCCCACGGCCCGCACCAGGCCGATCACGGCACCCACGTTGTCGAGGGTGAGCCGGCGGGCGATGCCACGCCCGGGCAGCAGGGTGACGGTGTACCCGGCCTCGGGCACCAGCCTCGCCTCCAGGCCGCGCGCCGAGCCGACGAAGTGGATGCCGGTCTGCTCCCGGCCCCGCGCCACCAGGGCGCGGGCGATCGCCACCGCCGGCAACACGTGTCCGGCGGTGCCGCCGCCGGCGACCAGCGCCCACACCCGGTCGCCTCCCGTGGTGGATCCGGCGCCCACGTCGGCCCCTGCCGGCCGTCGGCCGGGCCCTTCGTCGCCCGTCGCAGGGGTGGGGCCTGCGCCCACGCCGGCGTCGCCGGGGCGTCGGTGGTCCGCCGCGTGCTCGTCGCCCGACGTCACCGGACCTGCTGCGGGCGGAGGCGGCCGCTGCGGGGGGCGGGACGGGACGATCCGGCGGGGGTGGCCCGCCCGGCGGAGTGCGTCGACCCGTGGCCGGCGATGTTGAGCAGCACGCCCACCGAGGCCATGAGCAGCACCATCGAGGTGCCGCCGAAGGACACGAACGGCAGGGGCAGGCCGCTCACCGGCACCACGCCCACCACCGCCCCGATGTTGATGAACGCCTGGCCGATGACCCAGGAGGTGATGCCGGCGGCCAGCAGCATCCCGTAGCGGTCGGGCGCCCGCAGGGCGATCCGGATGCCGATGACGGCGAAGGCGGCGAACAGGCCGATCACGATGAGGCTGCCCACCATGCCCAGCTCCTCACCGATGATGCTGAAGATGAAGTCGGTGTGGGCGTTGGGCAGGAAGCCCCACTTGGCCCGGCTGGCGCCGACGCCCACGCCGGTGAAGCGCCCGGTGCCCATGCCCACCAGCGACTGCACGACCTGGTAGCCGGTGTTGTCGGCGTCGGCCCACGGGTTCATGAACGACAGGAGGCGCTCGCGGCGGTAGGGCTCGGCCATGCCCAACACGAAGGCGCCTCCGGCGCCCGCGAGCAGGAGGCCCGCCACGGACCGCAGCGGCGTGCCGGCCACATGCAGGAGGCACAGCACCATGCAGCCCAAGACCAGGGTGGTGCCCAGGTCGGGCTGCAGCATGATCAGGGTGGCGACGACGACGAACCCGATCAGCACGACGCGCAGGGCGGACTTCGCGGTGTCGGGACGCCCGCCCCGGCGAGCCAGCAGGTCGGCGGCGAACAGGAGCATGCCGAGCTTGGCCAGCTCCGACGGCTGCATGCGCCAACTGCCCACGCCGATCCACCGCGTGGACCCCCCGGCCGAGACGCCCACGCCAGGGACGAGCACCGCCACCAACAGGACGACGGACAGGACCAGCAGCGGGAGCCCAAGGCGGCGCAGGACCCGGTAGTCGACACGGGCGGCCAGGACGAGGGCGGCCGTCCCGCCGACCACCCAGAGGACCTGGCGGCGGAAGTAGAACCACGACGACCCGTCCTCGCGCAGCGCCTGCACCGACGACGCGCTGAGCACCATCACCAGGCCGATGAGGCACAGCAGGGCGACGACGCCGGCCAGCATCACCTGGCCGCTGCGCTCGGGCCTCGCGGCCCCGCTGGGGCTGCGATCGCGGTTGCGGGGATCCTGGGACGTGCGGGCGCCGCCCGAGCGGGCACCGCGGGTGATGCTGGTCATGAGGCCTCCGTGAGGGCCCGCACGTGGCGGGTGAAGTCGTCGCCCCGCTCGGCGTACGAGCGGTACCAGTCGAACGAGGCGCACGCCGGCGACAGCAGCACGGCGTCACCGGGGCGGGCGGCGGCGGCGGCGCGGAGGACGGCGTCGGCCATCGATGGGGCTACGCCGACCGGGACGACACCGGCGAAGGCCGCTTCGATCTCGGGGGCGGCCTCGCCGATGGCCACCACGGCCCGGAGGCGGTGGGCCTCGTCGGCCAGCGGCCGCAGGTCCAACCCCTTGTTGCGGCCGCCCGCGATGAGCACCACGGAGTCGAACCCGCGCAGGGCCGCCTGCACCGCGGCGGGTGTGGTGGCCTTGGAGTCGTCGTAGTACCGCACGCCCTCAGCCTCCCCCACCAGCTGCACGCGGTGGGGGAGCCCCTCGATGCGCGCCGCTCCGGCGGCACACGCGGCAGCGCTGGCGCCCGCCGCCGTGGCGGCCGCCATGGCCGCCAGCACGTTGGCGACGTCGTGGGGCAGCGACCGGGGAAGGTCGGCCACCGCAATCACAGGGCCGGACGGGCCGGTGAGGTCGGCGCCGTCGACCGACCAGTCCGCAGGGGCGGGACCGAAGGTGACGACCCGCCCGGGGGCGGCGTCGGCGGCGGCCATCACGACGGGGTCGCTTGCGTTGACGACGGCGACGTCGTCCGGCCCCTGGTTGGCCCAGATGCGCGCCTTGGCCGCCGCGTAGTCCTCCATCGACCGGTGCCAGTCGAGGTGGTCGGGCGCGAAGTTCAGCCAGACCGCGACCTCGGGCCGGAACTGGGCCGTGTACTCGAGCTGGAACGACGAGACCTCGGCCACCACCACGTCGACGTCGCCCGCCACCGCCGTGACGAGGGGCAGGCCGATGTTGCCGGCCGCCACCACGCTCGTGCCGTCCGCCGCCAGCATGGCGGCCACCAGGGTCGTCACCGTGGTCTTGCCGTTGGTGCCGGTGACGGCGACGTACCGCTTGCCTGGCGCCGCCCGCCAGGCCAGCTCCACTTCGCTCACGACCTCGACGCCGGCGTCGCGTGCGACCGCGTACACCGGGTGCGAGGGCCCCACACCGGGGCTCGGCACCACCAGGTCGGCGCCTGCCACGTCCGCCAAGGCGCCGAGGACGGCGCCGAGTGCGCTGACCTCGCCGGCCGTCGCCGCCGTCGCCGCGTCCTCGACCACGACCACGCGCCAACCCGCAGCAGCCAGGTGCCCGGCGCAGGCCCGGCCCGTGACGCCGAAGCCCACCACGACGGCGGTGCCCGCTGCGTCCGCCGTCAATCCAGCGCCCCGAGGGCGATGAAGTCGGCGTAGAAGAGGCCGATGGCGAGGGCCGTGCACAGGCCGGCCAGGATCCAGAACCGCACGATCACCGTGAACTCGGGCCAACCGGCCAGTTCGAAGTGGTGGTGGATCGGCGCCATGCGGAACACCCGCCGGTGGAAGATCTGGAAGCTGGCCACCTGGATCATCACCGACAGCGTCTCCAGCACGTACAGCCCCCCCACCACGGGCAGGAGCAGGTGGATGTTCATCACCAGGGCGAAGGCGGCCATCCCGGCGCCGATGGCGAGCGACCCCGTGTCGCCCATGAAGATGCGGGCGGGCGCCGCGTTCCACCACAGGAAGCCGGTGCACGCGCCGGTGAGGGCGACGGCCAGCACGGCCAGGTCGAGGGCCTGGGGGACCTGGTACACGTCGAAGTGGCGGAACTGCCAGAAGCCGATGATGGCGAAGGCCGAGAAGGCGAAGGTGGAGGAGCCCGCCGCCAGGCCGTCCAGGCCGTCGGTGAGGTTCACCGCGTTCGACGTCCCGATGATGAGGATGACGGCCCACACCACGTAGGCGGCCGGCGACAGCTCGATGCCGACCGAGTCCCAGCGGGTGAACGACAGGTCGGTCTTGATGTGGACCCAGTTCAGGGCCAGCACCGCGAAGCCGCCCGCAACGAGCAGCTGGCCGGCGATCTTGGCCCGCTTGTTGAGCCCCAGGCTCTGCTTGCGGCGGACCTTGAGCCAGTCGTCGGCCAGGCCCACCAGGCCGGCGGCGCCCACGGTGAGGGCGACGAGGATGCCGGCCCGGGTGAAGATGTTGCCGCCCCGCAGGTGGCCGGCCAGGTAGCCGCCGAGGGCGCCGAGCACGATCATGATCCCGCCCATGGTCGGCGTGCCCGCCTTGGTGAAGTGGCCGGCGGGGCCGTCGTCGCGGATCTGCTGGCCGATGCCGTTGGCCTGGAGCCACCCGATCAGGATGGGGGTGCCGACGAGCGACAGGATCAGTGCCACGCCGCCCGCCACGAGGAGGTCGATCATGCGCCCACCACCCTGGCGGACGCGGCAAATGGTGGATGCAACGGTGCGCGGACCACACCGTTTCCGCAACCAGAACGACGCACCGGGCCCGTCACGTCGCGGCGCCGCCGTGGCCGGCCGCCGCCAGGGCGCTGCGGGCGACCTGGCGGTCGTCGAACGGCTCGGTGTGCCCGCCCGCCGTCTGACCCGTCTCGTGGCCCTTGCCCGCCACCACCACAACGTCACCGGGACGGGCGGCGTCGACGGCGGACTGCACGGCGGCCCGGCGGTCGGGCTCCACCACCAGCGATGGCGCGGCGCCGGCGCCCGCCCGCACCTCGTCGAGGATGGCAGCCGGGTCCTCGCTGCGGGGGTTGTCGGACGTGAGCACCACCACGTCGGCCAGCCGGGCCGCCACCTCGCCCATCACCGGGCGCTTGCCCCGGTCGCGGTCGCCGCCGCAGCCGAAGACCACGACGACGCGGCCGGCGCCGTCCGCCTCCTCGCGGGCCGCCAGCAGCACCTGCTCCAGGGCGGCGGGGGTGTGTGCGTAGTCGACGACGACGGCGAAGGGCTGGCCGACGTCGACCCGCTCGTAGCGGCCGGGTACGGCGCCCAGGTCGGAGAGGCCGGCGGCCACCGCCGCCGCGCCCACGCCGAGCACGCGGGCGACGGTCGCCGCGCAGACCGCGTTGGAGACGTTGAAGCGCCCGCCGAGTCGCAGGTCGACGGGCTGGCCGTCCCAGCGGAACCGGGTGCTCCGGGGCCGGACCTCGACATCGGTGACGTCGGCCATGGAGTAGGCGACGAGGGGAAGGCGGGCGGAGCCGAGGAGGCGCCGGCCCCACGGGTCGTCGGCGTTCACCACGCCCGTGCCCGCACGCTCGGCGTCGAAGAGCGAGGCCTTGGCCGCGAAGTACGACTCCATGTCACCGTGGGTGTTGAGGTGCTCGGGGCTGAGGTTGGTGAAGGCGGCGACCGCGAACCACACGGCGTCGGCCCGGTGCTGCACGAGGGCGTCGGACGACACCTCCAGCGCCACCGCCTTCGCCCCTGCCGTCAGGTGGCGGGCCAGGGCGGCCTGCAGCTCCGGCGCTTCGGGCGTGGTACGGGGCCCGTCGAGGGTGCCCATGACGCCCGTGTCCCAACCGTGGGCCCGAAGCACGGCGGCCAGCAGGTGGGCGACGGTGGTCTTGCCGTTGGTGCCGGTGACGCCGACGACCGACAGGGAGCGCGAGGGGTGGCCGTGGAATGCGGCGGCGACAGGGGCCATGGCCCGCCGCGTGCTGGCCACCCGCGCCTGGACCACGTCGGCGGCGACGAACCGTTCGCACAGCAGGGCCACGGCGCCCGCGGCCACGGCCGCCGGGGCGTGGTCGTGGCCGTCGCTCGACTGACCGGGGACGCAGCAGTACAGGGCGCCGGAGGCGACCGCGTGCGAGTCGTAGGTGACGGATGTGACCTCGGCCGAGCCGGGGTCGCCGCGCCGTTCCAGCACGTGGACATCCTCCAGGAGTCGTTCGAACCGCATGGGAGGCGAGGGGCCTAGGAGCGTGCTGATCTGCGGATCGGCCGTGGCGCGGCCGATCGGCTGACCCGCACGTTCGTACGGGACGCGGGCTGGGCGGGCACGGTCAGCCGCATGGGATCAGCACGCTCCTACGGGGTCGGCGGGCTGGACGCCGGCAGCGTAGTGGTGACCACCGGGATGGCCGCGCCGTCGGACGTCGCCTGGCCGGCGCTGGCGGGGGTCGACTTCGGCACCCCGGCGGCGGCCACCGGGACGGCGTCGGGAGGCGGCGGCGGCACCTGGTACTGGCGCAGGGCGTAGCGGGCCACCTGGGCGAACACGGGCGCCGACACCAGGCCGCCGTAGATCGGCGTCGGCTCGTCGAGCACCACGATCACCGTGAACTCGGGCCGCTCGGCAGGCACGAAGCCGGCGAAGGTGGCCACGTAGGCGCCCGCCTGGTAGCCGCGGGCGCCCTCGAGGGGCTTGCGGGCGGTGCCCGTCTTGCCGGCGACCGTGTAGCCGTCGACGGCCGCCGCCGTGCCGGTGCCGACGCGGACGACCTCGCTGAGCATGGCCGTCACCTGCTGGGCGGTGCGGGCCGACACCACCCGGCGGGTCTCGGCCTCGGGCGTGGGGTGGCGGCGGCCCTCGGTGTCGACCGTGGCCTTCACCAGCTTGGGCGCCACCCACGTGCCGCCGTTGGCCACCGCGTTGTAGGCGGCCAGCATCTGCATCGACGTCACGGCCAGGCCCTGGCCGATCGGCACCGTGCCGATCGACGTGCCCGACCACTTCTTCGGGTCGAGCAGGATGCCGCGCGACTCCCCCGGGAAACCCAGGCCGGTCTTGGCGCCGAAGCCGTAGTCCCGCAGGTAGTTGTCGATGCGCTGCTTGCCCACGCGCTGGCCGATCATGATCGACCCCACGTTGGACGAGTTGGCCATGATGTCGGTGATCGACCACTTGGCCAGCGGGTGGGGGTCGTGCTCGGAGAACACGTGGTCGGCGACCTTGATGGTGCCGGGCACGTCGAGTACGTCGTCGGGCTTGATGATGCCCTCCTCCAGGGCGGCCGAGATGGTGATGACCTTGTTCACCGAGCCGGGCTCGAACACGTTGGTGACGGCCATGTTCTTGTCGGCCTGGCGCGGTGCCGCCCCGTCGACGCCGGCCTGGAGGTTGGCCAGGGCGAGGATCTCGCCGGAGCGGGTCTGCATGACGATGGCCGTGCCCGACTTGGAGTTCGACGACACGATCTCGGCGGCGAGCGCCCGCTCGGTCTCGTACTGGAGCGAACGGTCGAGGGTCAGGACGAGGTCGTCGCCGCGCGCTGACGGGTCGAACCTGCGCACGCCGCCGGGGATGTCGCCGCCGCGCGGGTCGCGCTCGACGACGATCTGGCCCGGCTTGCCGGCCAGGCGGTCCTCGTACTGGGTCTCGAGGCCGGACAGGCCGTTGTTGTCGGAGCCCACCTTGCCGAGGAGCGGGAGGGCCATCTCGCCGGCGGGGAGGAAGCGCTCGGGCTCGTCGATGAGGCTCACGCCCGGGATGGCCAGCGCCTTCACCTTTTCGGCCACGGCGTCGTCCACCCGGCGGGCCAGGTACACGAAGCCGAGGTCCCGGGTGAGGCGGGTCTGGAGGAGGGCGGCGTCGACGCCGAGGACGGGGGCGAGGGTGCCGGCCGCGCCGAGGGGGTCCTCCACCATGCGGGGATCGGCCACGACGGTGGACTGGCGGACGGTGAGGGCGAGGTCCCGGCCGCTGCGGTCGAAGATGGCGCCCCGCTCGGCGGGGAGAGTGACGGAGCGGATGCGCTGGGACTCGCCGACGGCGGAGTAACGGTCGGCCGCCACGCCCTGGACCTGCACGACCCGTGCCGCCAGGACGAGGAAGGCGATCACCATGGCGGCGCGGGTGGCGGCCAGGCGGCCGCGCGAGTTCGGTCCCCGGCGACCTCGGTCGGCGGCGCCGGCCCTGCGGGTGTTCGCCGCGGATCCGTTGCGGCGCGGGCCGGTCGAACGTCCTCGGGCGGTCATGGGCGACTCGCCAGTTGGCGCTTGACGGTGGACCAGTCCTCGGCCGCCGCCTCGACGCGGTCGTCACCCGTGGCCATGTCGGTCACCGGCCCGATCGGCGAGAGGTACGTGATGCCGGGCGGCGGCACCATGCCGAGACGCTCCTGGGCGGCGGCCACGATGCGACCGGGCGATTCGAGCTCCGCCACCTCCAGGCGCAGGCGCTCGTAGCGGGCCTGATGGACCTCGGCCTCGGCCCGCATGTCCTCGAGGCGGAACTGGCCCTGGGTCAGGGCGACGTGCGACGTGACGAGCCCGAACAGGGCGGATGCCACCACGATGAGGACGAGCATGCCCATGACCCGCGCCCGGGCCCGCCGCTGCAGGGGGGTGCGGTAGCGGGGGTCGACGACCGAGAGCGCCGGCGTGGCGTCGGCCGCCTTCGGCTCGGGTCGGGGCGCCCGCTGCGGCGCCGGCCGGATGCCACGCTCGGGAAGGACGGCGGTCATTGGCTTCTCCTCTCGTCGTGGGCGTCGGGGTCGGGTGCGTCCGGGGTGGCCAGCCGTTCGGCGGCGCGGAGGCGGGCGCTCTCGGCCCGGCGGTTGTCGGCCACCTCGGCGGCGGACGGCTTGCGCGCTCCCCGGTTCAGCAGCCGCACGGTCGCGACGGCGCCGCACACGCACGGCAGCGTCGGCGGGCAGCCGCAGCCGCCGGTCGACGCCTCGAGCAGCCGGTCCTTCACGATGCGGTCCTCGCCCGAGTGGTAGGCGAGCACCACCACGCGCCCGGCCGGCCCCAGCGCGGTGACCGCCGCGTCGACGGTCGGCCCGAGGACGTCGAGCTCGTCGTTGACCGCGATGCGCAGGGCCTGGAACACCCGCTTGGCCGGATGGCCCCCGGTGCGCCGGGCGGGCGCGGGGATGGCCTGCTTGACCGCGTCCACCAGCTGGGTCGTCGTCTCCACCGGCCGGCGGGCGACCAGGGAGCGGGCGATGCGCCGGGCGAACCTTCCCTCGCCGCCCCTGACCAGCAGGCGGGTCAGGGCGTCCACGTCGAGGCTGTTGACGATGTCGGCCGCGGTGCGGCGCTGGGTGCGGTCCATCCGCATGTCGAGGGGGCCGTCGTGGCGGTAGGAGAAGCCGCGGTCGGCCACGTCGAACTGCGGCGAGCTGACGCCGAGGTCGAGCAGCACGGCGGTCGGTGGCTCCGTCACGAGCAGGGGCAGGCGGTCGAAGCGGGCGTGGTGGAGGGCGACGACCCGGTCGCCGAAGGGCGCCAGGCGCTCCTCGGCGGCGGCGAGGGCGTCGGCGTCACGGTCGATGCCCACCAGCCGGAGGCCGGCATTGGCGGCCAGGACGGCCGAGGCGTGGCCCGCTCCACCGAGGGTGGCGTCGACGAAGAGGCCAGCCGGGACGTCCGCCAGCAGGTCGACCACCTCGTCGACCATCACCGGCCGGTGTGTGAATGCCTGGGTCATCTGCAGCCCCTCGACCCGCCCGGTACCGCCGGGGGAATTCCCCGGTCGAATCGGGAAGGATGCGGAGAGGGGTACTTCCACCGTGCCGGTCGAAGGGCTGCGCATGATCCAGGTCAGGGCGCCTCGGATGGTTCGTCGTCGATCAGGATCTGTTCCGTGGCGGCCAACTTCGCCGCCCACCGCTGCGGGTTCCACAGCTCGATGCGGTTGAGGGCACCGTTCACGAGCACACCGGTCTGCAGGCCGGCGTACTGCCGAAGTGGCGGGGCGATGAAGAGGCGGCCCTGCTTGTCCACGTCGGCCTCCTGCGTCCCGGACGCCCACACCCGAGCCAGGTTGCGCTCCGGGCGGCCGAGCTCCTGCGCCACTTCCATGTTCGTCATCTGCTTGTCGAACTCGTCCGGCGCCCACAGCGCCAGACAGCCCTCCCAGTACTGGGTCAGATACCCTCCGGCATCGAAATGGGAGCGGAACTTGGCGGGCAGGATCACCCGGCCCTTGGGGTCGAGCGAGTGCTCGTATCTGCCGAAGAACTTCACCACCACGAAAGGACATGCTCCTCACCACCGTGAACCACCGTGCTTCCTGGGCAGCAGGGAACCCCTCCCCAGCCAGCCACTTCGCACCACAATAAACCACCTCCCGCCCCGGGTCAACGACTTCGGCCTCCATTTGCCGTTCGCGTGCCACTGCGGTCCGCTGACCATGGAGGGCAACTGCTCACGTTCGTGGGCGCCGGAGCGCGCCGCTGGCGCCTACGGCAGGCTGGCGGCGAAGGCACCCTCGACGTCGGCGAGCGACGGACCTTCGAGGGCGAAGACGGCGTCCGCCAGCGATCGGGCGGCCGCAGCCCGGTCTGGCGCCGTCAGCGCGAGGGCAGCGAGGAGCGGGGCCGGGTCCCAGGCCAGGGGCAGGGCGCACTGGAAGAGCGCCCCTTGCCGGGTGCGGCGCTGGGAGATGCCGACCGCCTTGCGGCCGCCCGTCGTGACCTCGCCGGGGCCGAGCCCGGCGAAGCAGATCTCCCCCGACCACGCCGACCGCTCCAGCCCGCCCCGGTGCACCACGCCCTGCGGAACGCCGAGGGCGGCGAGGGCGGCGACCCACACCTCGCCCAGCCACCAGGTGGCCCGTCCCACGTCCGCCGCCCAGAGGGCGTCGCCGGCGGGCACCACCACATCGGCCCACGCCACCCGGCCCGGTTCGACGAGCACCGCTCCCCCGCCGCTGCGCCGGCGGGCGACGTCGAGCCCGGCCGCGCCAGGGATGACGGCGTCGTCGGCCTGCGTCGAGCCCAGCACGACGGCGGGCCGGGTGACCTCGCACCACGTCACCGACCGCGCCGACCAGTCGACGTCGCGGCCGTGCAACGACACGGCCGTCCCGGTGCTGTGCGCCGACGCGAACGACGAAGCTCGGCTCTGGCTCATTGCGATCGGGCGCCAAGGAGCGGCCCGGACGGCGACCCACGACGTGGGGTCGCCGCGCCCGTGCCGCGGACGGACGCGACGGGGGGTGACGAGAGGTCGGGCAGGGTCAGGCCGACAGCGATGCGGCGCCGCCGAGGTACGGCTCCCAGTCGGGGTGCATCGAGCCGTTGGCGACGAGCGCCCAGCTGCCCGGTCGGGGCTGGGCGGGCAGCCGGCGCAGGCTCAGGGTGGTGTCGGCCAGGAGGTGGTCCTCCTTGCGCATATTGCACGGGCGGCACGAGGCGACCACGTTCTCCCACGTGTGGGTACCGCCCTTGCTGCGCGGCACGACGTGGTCGATGTTCTCGGCGGTGGCGCCGCAGTACTGGCAGCGGTGGCCGTCCCGGGCGAACACGGCACGGCGGTTGAGGCCGATGCGGGCCTGGTAGGGCACCTTCACGTAGTACGACAGACGGACCACGGACGGCTCGGCGAAGCTCGACCGCTCGGAGTGGAAGGCGTGGCCGGTGGACGCCAGCAGCTCGGCTTTGCCGGACAACGTCAGCACGAGCGCCCGCCGGGTCGGCACGACACAGAGCGGCTCATACGTGGCATTGAGGATGAGCGCCCTGGACACCTCTCGAACCTACCGAGAGGGTGGCCCTGGTGGCACTCGCATTTGTGAAGGCTACCGCAGCAACCGCCGGTGGCCCCGGCACCATGTGAGGTAGCCGACCACGTCGCGGCCGGCCGGCTTGCGGGCATGGCCGCCGTACATGGTCTCCAGGCGGAAGGCGAGGTAGGCGGCGTCCGGCACCGGCAGGTACGGACGTCGGCGCCACCAGCCCGGGGGGGCGAGGACGGCGACCTGGCGGGCGGCCGTCGGCCACAACCACGGGCGGGCGGCCACCGCCGCCGCCGCTCCGAGCCACGAGCCGCCCGCAGGTTGCGACGCCGACCGACCGGTCATCGGGCCGCAGCCAAGGGCTCGCCGAGGCCGCGCCAGCCGACAGCGGCGGCGCCGACGAGGGGGCCCTGCGGGCCGAGGCCGGCGGGCACGATCCGGGCGCCCCGGGAGAAGGACAGGCGGGCCGAGCGGTCGAGTTCGGCCTGGGCGGCGGCGAAGAACGCGTCGCCGAAGCCCAGGGCCACCGAACCGGCCACGACGGCGAGGCGGAGGTCGAGCAGGTTGGCGACCGACGCCACCGCCCGCCCCACCAGCGTCCCCACCCGTACCACCACCTCGGGCCCGGCCTCCGCCGCCGGCCGCCCGGTCACCGCCTGGATCGAGGAGCCCGACGCCTCCGCCTCCAGGCAGCCGTCGGCGCCACAGGCGCAGCGACGCCCGTCGGCAACCACGATGACATGGCCGATGTGGCCGGCGTTGCCGCCCGCCCCGTCGAGCAGGCGCCCGCCGAGGACGATCCCCCCGCCCACGCCCGTGGACACGACCATGGCGATGTAGTCGTCGACACCACAGGCGGCGCCCCGCCAGCCCTCGGCGAGGGCGAGCGCCTTGGCGTCGTTGTCCACGAACACCGGCCGACCCGTCAGCGACGCCAGCCGGGACCGCAACGGGAAGACCCGCCACGCCCGGATGTTCAGCGGCGAGACGTCCTCGCCGCCCGCCGACATCGGTCCCCCGCAGCCGACCCCGCACACCACTTCCGTGCCGTCGGCCACCGAGGACACCACGCCGGCGACAGCGGAGAACACCGCTTCTGCGTCGCCGCTCGGTGTCGGCACCTCGGCCCGCCGGACCACGTCGCCGGCCCTGTCGACGACGGCGGCGGCCAGCTTGGTGCCCCCGACGTCGACGGCGAGAGCGCACAGGTCGGCCACAACGGGACGGTACCCGCCCTCTCCGGACAAGAAGTCGGGCGGTAGGGTTTCCTCCTCCGGGCCACCAGGGACAGCGGCGTGGTGCGACGACGAGCGGCCGCAGGCACGAGCGGCCCGGGAGGACGGTCCATGGAGCAGCGCAGTGGTGCGACAGCACGGAGGGACGGCGCACCACTGTCCACCTTCGCCGCCGCCTTCGAGGCGATCGTCGACAACGTCGAGCGGCTCATCCAGGGCAAGTCCGAGGCCATACGCCTGGCCGTGCAGTGCCTGGTGGCCGAGGGCCACCTCCTCATCGAGGACGTGCCCGGCGTGGGCAAGACCAGCCTGGCCAAGGCGCTGGCCGCATCCCTCGGATGCGAGTGGCGGCGGATCCAGTTCACGCCCGACCTGCTCCCGTCCGACGTGACTGGCGTCACGGTCTACAGCCGGGCCAACGCCACGTTCGACTTCCGGCCCGGCGCCGTGTTCGCCAACATCGTGCTGGGCGACGAGATCAACCGGGCCTCGCCCAAGACGCAGTCGGCACTCCTCGAGGCCATGCAGGAGCGCCAGGTGACGGTGGACGCCACCACCTACGCCCTGCCCTCCCCGTTCATGGTGATCGCCACCCAGAACCCGATCGAGCACGAGGGCACCTACCCGCTGCCCGAGAGCCAGCTCGACCGCTTCCTGATGCGCATCCCGATGGGCTACCCCGACCGGGCGGCAGAGATCGAGATGCTGCAGCGCCACGGCGGCCAGGACGCCCTGTCGGTGGAGGAGCTGGAGCCGGTCACCACTACGGCCCGCGTCGAGGCCATGGCGGCGACGGCCCGCGCCGTGCACGTGGCGCCGGGGCTGATGGGCTACCTCGTCGACGTGGCCGAGGCCACCCGCCGCCACCCGAACCTGGCGCTCGGGATCTCTCCCCGGGCCACCCTCGCCCTCCAGGGAGCGGCCCGGGCCCGGGCCGCCTCCATGGGTCGTGGGTACGTGATGCCCGACGACTTCAAGGCGCTCGCCCGTCCCGTCCTCGAGCACCGCCTGGTGCTCACGCCCGAGGCCACCATCGCCGGGGTGTCGGGCGGCGACGTGCTGGCCAAGGTGCTCGACACCGTCCCGGTCCCCACCGGCCGGGGGGGCTGACCACCCCCGTGCTCACCCGCCGGGGCTGGATGGTGGCGCTCGGCACGCTGCTGCTCGGCATGACCGGGCGCCTCCTCGGCATCGTCGAGCTGTACATGCTGGCCGGCGCGGCCGTGGCCCTGGTGGTGGGGGCACTCGCCTTCGTCCGCGTCTGTCGCTTCGACCTCGAGGCGAGCCGCGAGCTGCGGCCCGCCCGGGTCCACGCCGGCGGCAACAGCCGCGTCGAGCTCACCGTGCGGAACACGGGCGCCCGGCGGTCGCCGGTGCTCGCCGCCCGCGACCCCTTCGACGGCGGGCGGCGGTGGGCCCGCTTCCTCATCGCTCCCCTGGCGCCGGCCGAGTCGGCCCGCGCCGCCTACCGGCTGCCCACCGAGCGACGGGGGATCTTCGACCTCGGGCCCATGGAGCTCCACCTGGAGGACCCGTTCGGACTGGCCGCCAGCACCCACATGGCGGCGCCCGCCACCCGCCTCACGGTGTACCCCCGGGTCGACGTCATCCCGCCGCTTCCCCTCACGAGGGGGAACGACCCGTACGCCGGGGCCGACCACCCCACCGCCCTGGCCGCCGCCGGGGAGGACTTCTACGCGCTGCGCGAGTACGAGATCGGCGACGATTTGCGCCGGGTCCACTGGAAGGCCACCGCCCGCCTCGACGAGCTCATGATCCGCCAGGAGGAGATGCCCTGGCAGGGGCGGGCCACGGTGCTGGTGGATTTGCGGCGCGAGGTGCACAGCCCGGCATCGCTGGAGCTGGCCCTGAGCGCAGCGGCCAGCGTGGTGAGCGCCTGCTGGCGCCACCGCTCGCTCGTGCGGCTGGTGTCCACTGATGGTGTGGACTCGGGGTTCGCGGCCGGACACGCGCACGTCGAGGCGATCCTCGAGCACCTGGCGGGCGCCACCCTGGGCCGGGACCACACCCTGGCGTCGATCCTGTCGTCCCTGCGGCGGGAGGGCAACGGCGGCGCGCTGGCCGTCGTCACCACGGCCGCCGCGCCCACCGCCGACGTCGACCGGGTGGCCCGGCTGCGCAGCCGGTTCGGCAGCCTCACCCTCGTCCTCCTCGAGCAGTCGGTGCTCGGCCCCGCCGCGCCCGGCCGGCGCAGCGTGGCGCGGGCCGTTCCGGGGATCCGCACCGTGGTGCGGGTGGGGGCCGACCGGCCGTTCGCCGCGGCCTGGAGCGCCGCCTTCACCAGTGGCGGCCGCCTCTCCACAGGGGCCCGGCCATGACCATGCCCGAAGGGCGAGCGGGGCCCGAGCGGAAACGCCATTCCACAGGGATGGTGGGGCGATGAGCGCCTGGCGCCTCGGGAGCGACGAGGACCGCCTGGCCGCCGAGGCCAGCCTCGGCGCCACCCTCGCCCTCACCGGCCTCACCCTCGCCGTCGCCGTCGGCATGGGCAGGTTGTTCGCCGGCGGCGATCACCTGCTCCCCCTGCTGACCGCCGCCCTGGTTGGCCACGGCGTCATGCTGGCCGGCCGGCGCGCCGGCGTCGCCCTGCCCCTCAGCGCCGCCGCCGCCCTGGCCGGCGTGGCACTGGCCGGCGCGTGGATCCTCCTGCCCGCCAGCACCACCTACGGGATCCCGGGGCCGGGAACGCTCAGCGCCGCCCGCGACGCGCTGGCCGACGCCTGGTCGCAATTCGGCGATGTCGTCGCCCCCGCCCCGCCGACCGACGGCTTCCTGCTGGCCGCCATGATCGGCGTGGGCCTCACGGCCGTGCTGGCCGACTGGGCGGCGTTCCGGATGCGGGTGCTGTTCGAGGCGGTGGTGCCGTCGTTCACCCTGTTCGTCTTCACCGCCACCCTGGGCGACGGCGGCGGGCGCAGCTTCATGGTCGCCCTCTACCTGGCCACGCTGCTGCTGTTCCTGGTCGTCCACCGCGCCGGCCTGGAGTCCGAGGGGTCGTCCTGGTTCGCCAGCCGGTCCCGAGGCGGCGCCGGCGCCCTGATCCAGGCGGCGGCCGGGCTGGTGGCGTTTGCCGTCATCGCCGCCATCGTCGTCGGCCCGCGCCTGCCGGGCGCGTCGGCCGACGCCGTACTGGGGTGGCGCGACAGCGACCGCTCGGGCGGCGACGGGCGGCGCACCACCGTGAGCCCGCTGGTCGACATCCGGGGGCGCCTGGTGGACCAGTCGACCAGCGAGGTCTTCACCGTCCGCTCCACCCAGAAGGCGTACTGGCGCCTCACCTCGCTCGACACCTTCGACGGCCGGATCTGGTCGTCCGATGCCAGCTACAAGCAGATCGGGCAGCGGGTGCCCGCCGGGCAGGCGGGACGGGCGCCCACCACCACGGTGCGCCAGGAGTTCACCATCGGCTCGCTCTCGTCGATCTGGCTGCCCGCCGCCTACCGGCCGGTCCGGGTGCAGGAGATCGAGGACGTGAGCTACAACGCCGACCTGGGCAGCCTCATCACCGGGGAGACCACCACCGACGGCTACACCTACCGGGTGGAGTCGGCGGTGCCCGAGATCAGCGGCGAGCGCCTGACCGGCGCCGGCGATCCCCTGCCCGACCTCGACCGGTTCGTGGCCCTGCCGAGGGTGTCACGACGGGTGGCCGACCTGGCCCGCTCCCTCGCTCCCGCCGGCGCCAGCCCGTACGAGAAGTCGCTGGCGCTGCAGAACTTCTTCCGGCAGCGCTTCGTCTACGACCTCAATGTCGAGCCCGGCCACGACGAGCGGGCACTGGAGGACTTCCTGTTCGTGTCCCGGCGGGGCTACTGCGAGCAGTTCGCCGGCGCCTACGCCGTCCTCGCCCGCGCCGTCGGCCTGCCCACCCGGGTGGCGGTGGGCTTCACGCCGGGCGAACTCGAAGGTGACGGGGCATACCACGTGAAGGGGCTCAACGCCCACGCGTGGCCCGAGGTCCACCTGGCCGGCTCCGGGTGGGTGGCGTTCGAGCCCACGCCCGGCCGGGGCGCGCCGGGCGCCGAGGACTACACCGGCGTGCCGGAGATGCAGGCCAGCCCGCAGGGCCGCAACCCCCCCACCACGGTGGGGCCGACGACCTCCGTGGCGCCCGACAACCTCAACACCCCGTCGACCACCGCCGCCCCCCGGACCGAGATCGACACCGCCACGCCGGCCGGCCGTCGGCCGCTCTGGCGCCACCCTGCGGTCCTGATGCTGCTCTCTCTCCTGACCGTGGCCCTGCTCGTCGTGGCCGCCGTCCCGATGGTGAAGGCGGCGCGCCGACGCCGGAGGCGGGCCGAGGCGGCCACGCCGGCCGAAAGAGTGTGGGTGGCGTGGACGGAGGCGGCCGACGCCGTCGCCCGGGCCGGCGCGCCCCGCCACCCCGCGGAGACGCTCGACGAGCACGCGGCCAGGGCCGGTACCGGCGCCGCCCTGCCGGCGGGAGCGGCCACCGCCCTGGCCACCCTGGCACGCGACGCCACCGAAGCCAGCTACGCCCCGGGGCCCCTTCCCGACCACGCCGCGACCCGAGCCACCGCCGACGCAGGCATCGTGGAGGCGGCTGTCAACGCCCAGGCCACGCGCCGCCGGCGCGTGGCCTGGATGGTCGACCCCCGACCGCTGCTCCCCGAACGCCGGCCGGCTTCGACGCCATGGCGCCCCTGGGGCGAGCGGGTCTCGAAACGGCGGGCCAGGACCGGCTCCTGATCAACGCGGGGCTCGGGTAGAGCGCCCGGGCTACGGCTGGTCGTCGCGCTTGAAGCGCTTGCCCAGCCGGTCGCGCGTATCGCCCAGAACGTTCGGGAAGCCGCGCTCGCGCACGGTCTGGGTGAGCTCGGCCCAGCCCGCCTTGCCCATCTTGCGGAAGTTGCGCTCCAGCGAGAGGGCGCAGACCAGCATGAGCAGGAAGGCGAAGAACCCGAGGAAACGGTTCGATGCGAACGAGAAGACCAGGAGCACGAAGCCGGCGAGGAGCCCGAGGAACGCCCACTTGGCGTTGCGGCCGGCGTGGCGGTACAGCGTGGTCTCGCTGACGCCCTTGGCGAAAGCGGGATCGTGCTCGTAGAAGCTCCGCTCGATCTCGTGGAGGATCCGCTGCTCGTCTTCCGAAAGCGGCACCTTGCCGAACCCTCCTGCCTTCCGCCACGGACCCATTCCGGTCAGGCCATTCTCGCGCACCCCGGAGACCACAACAACGCGACGTCGAAGGGCATTACGACGCCGAGCCGCCACCCGGCCCCCACTGGTGATCCCCGGAGCGGCGCACGCCCACACCCTCGGCGCCCAGGAGGGTGGCCGGGCCCACGGCGGCGGCGCCGAAGCGGGCCCGCACCCCGTCCACCGCCCGGGTGGCGTCGGTCCACGCCGGCCCGTCCTCACCCAAGGTGAGCTGGCGGGCCCCGCCGCCCGCCGCCAGGTTGCTCACGCTTACCCCGAGGAGGCGGATCCCGGTCCCCGCGTCCACGCCGGCGAGCAGGGCGCCGGCCACCGCCGCTATGTCGGTCGCGACATCGACCGCCTCCGGCAGGGTGCGGGACCGGGTGATGGTGGCGAAGTCGTTGAAGCGCACCTTGACCGTCACCGTGCGCCCGGCCAGCGACGCCTTCCGCAGGCGGGTCGCCACCGCGTCGCTCTGGCGGACGACCTCGCGGTGCAGGGCGGACCGGTCCACCAGGTCGACGGCGAAGGTCTCCTCGTGGCCCAGCGACCTGGTGGGGCGGTCCGGCTCGACCGGCCTGTCGTCGCGCCCCCAGGCCAGCGCGTGGAGGTGACGACCGTTGGCCGTTCCCAGCCAGCTCACCAGGGCGTCGACCGGCACCGCCGCCAGGTCGGCGATGGTGCGCACGCCCCGGCTGCGGAGGCGCTCGGCCGTGGCCGGGCCCACGCCCCACAGCTCGGTGACGTCGAGCGGGTGCAGGAAGGCCAGCTCCTCCCCCGGCGCCACCACGACGACCCCTGGCCCGGCGACGATGCCGGCCCGGGAGGCCGTGGGTTTGGCGTGGCGGGACGCCAGCTTGGCCACCAGCTTCGAGGGCGCCACCCCCACCGAGCAGCTGAGGCCGGTCTCGTCCCGGACCCGCTGCCTGATCACCGCCGCGATGTGCTCGGCAGGCCCGAACAGGCGCCGGGCGCCGGCCACGTCGAGGAAGGCCTCGTCGAGGGAGATGCCCTCGACCAGCGGGGTGAACGACGAGAACACGTCGTGGATGCGCCGGCTGAACCCCACGTACCGGGACATGTCGCCGTGCACGAACACGGCGGCGGGGCACATGCGCCTGGCCCGGACCGACGGCATGGCCGAGCGGACGCCGAAGGCCCGGGCCTCGTAAGAGCACGACGCCACCACGCCCCGGTCCCCGGAACCGCCCACGATGACGGGCCTGCCGGCCAGCGAGGGGTCGCGCAGGACCTCGACGGACGCATAGAACGCGTCCATGTCGACGTGGAGGATGGTTGGCTCCACCGGGGTGCCGGCCATGGTCCGATTGTGGCAGGGTGGCCTCCCGCCACCGCGGAGGAGGCCCGCGTGCACCGCAATGTGAAGGCCGTGGTCGAGGCGGGAAACCTGCTCGGCATCACCGTCCGGCCCCGTGCGTTCCCCGAGGGCACGCGGACGGCGGTCGACGCCGCCCTGGCCATCGGCGTCGACCTGGGCCAGATCGTGAAGTCCCTCGTCTTCTGCGTGGACGGCGAGGTGGTGGTGGCGCTCATGAGCGGCAGCAACCGGCTCGACGAGGCCAAGTTGGCCGCGGCCGCCGGCGGGGAGGAGGCGTGGCGGGAGGACGCCGACACGGTGCGCGACGCCACCGGGTTCCCGGTGGGCGGAGTCCCGCCCTTCGGCCACCGGGAGCCGTTGCGCGTCTTCGTCGACACCGACCTGCTCCAGTACGACGAGGTCTGGGCGGCGGCCGGCACGCCCCATGTCAACTTCTCCGTCGCCCCCGACACGCTGGTGCGGGGCACGGCGGGGGTGGTGTGCGACCTGGCCCGGGCCGTGGCATGACCGCTACCGCTTCTTCGGAACCACCCGGCGTACCAGGTCGCGGGCACCCCACAGGGTGACGAGCGTCATGGCCTCGGCCACGATGCGCCCCGACATCTTGGACCCGCCCCGCTCGCGGTCCTCGAACACGATGGGCACCTCGGCCAGGCGCCCGCCGGAGCGGGTGACCCGGTAGGCCATCTCGATGAGGAAGCCGTAGCCGTTGGCCCGCACCCGGTCGAGGTCCACCGTCCGCAGGGCCGACGCCCGGTACGCCCGGTACCCCGACGTGGCGTCGGACACGGGCAGGCGGAGCAGGAGCGTGGCGTACTGGTTGCCCCATCGCGACAGCGCCCGCCGGTGGGCGGGCCAGTTGGGGATGGCGCCCCCGGGCACGTAGCGCGAGCCCACCACCAGGTCGGCGCCGTCGGTGATGGCCTGCAGCAGCGAGGGGAGGGCGGCGGGGTCGTGGGACAGGTCGGCGTCCATACCCACCACCGCGTCGTAGTCCCGCTCGAGGGCCCATGCGAACCCGGCCCGGACGGCCGCCCCGAAGCCACGGGCGCCCTCGCGCCGCAGCACCGTGACGCGTCCGAGCTCCTCGCCCAACCGCTCGGCCAGGGCGGCGGTGCCGTCGGGGCTGGCATCGTCCACCACCACGATGTCGGCCTCCGGCGCCGCCGCCCGCACGCGCGGCAGGAGCACCTCGATGTTGGCTGCCTCTTCGTAGGTGGGGATCACGATGGCGGCGCGCACGAGCGGTCAGCATACGATTCGCCGCCGTGGCACCTCCGGAGGATCGACGCCTCTCCGCCATCCCCTCCAGCAGGGCCCGGGTCCTCGCCTTCGCCGCCATCCTCGTCGGCGGGCTGTGCGGGGCCCTGATCGGCTCGTCGTTCGTGCGCATCCAGTGCGAGGCCGACTGCACCACGGCCAGCGGCGTGGGTGGCGTGGTGGGCGGTCTGGTGGCCGCCGTGGGGGTGGCCATCGTGGCCGTCCTCGTCCTGCGGGCCATGGGCGAGTGGCGCCGCATCGTCGACACGGAGGCGGCCCACGACGACGACAGCGGCGGGTGGCCCGACGGCGAGGCCTGACCGGCCCGCCTCCGCCGGGCGTTCTGTGAAGCCTGAACGTCGCTGTCCGGTGTCAAGGCTTCACAGAACAACGCAGCCGGCCGCCGCGGCGGGTCAGCCGGCGAGGCGCAGGAGGCGGAAGCCCTCGGCGTAGGGGACGCCCGCCACCTTGCCGCCCTCCTCGGCCCGCTGGTGCACGACCTGGCGCAGCCACTCGGCCGTCTCCCCGAGCTGGCTGGCGTGGCAGAGCAGGGCCTGCGCCTTGGCCTCGATGGTGGTGGTGATCTCGATCCACAGGTCGGGCTCCAGCGTCCCCGACAGGTAGACGGCGTCGACCTGGTGCGCCGGCCCGGCGTTTGGGAAGTAGTGCGGGTTGGCGGCGGCGGGGGCGACGGCGTCGAGGGTGGCCCAGCCGGTCTCGCGGTGGTCCCGGTGGTTGAAGTAGCTGGACCCGAAGAAGGTGGCGGTCGGGTCAGGACACACCACGACCTGGGGCCGGACGCGCCGCACCAGCTCGACCAGGCGGGCCCGCAGGGCGATGGTGTTCTCCACCTCACCGTCGGGCAGGCCGAGCAGGTGGTGCTCGGCCACGCCGAGGACGGCCGCCGCCGCCTGCACCTCGAGCGCCCGTCCGGCCGCCAGCTCTTCGGGCCGCACCGAGGGGTCGGACGACCCCTTGTCCCCCGCCGCGCAGATCGCCACGTGGACCTCGCAGCCGGCCGCCGCCCACCGGGCGATGGTGCCGCCGCACGACACCTCGGGATCGTCGGGATGGGCGTAGACCGCCAGGGCCCGGGTGGGGACGTCATCGACGGGTGCGGCCATGTGGGGATCCTTCGTTCGGGGCGGGCGGGTCAGGGTGCGGTGGCGAGGGCGGCCATGGCGCGGTCGACGCCGGCGTCGTCCACGTCGTGGTGGGTGACGAGGCGTGCGACGCCGGGGGCGATGGTGCCGGCCAGGACGCCCGCCGCCGCCAGGTGGTCGAGCAGGCGGGCGGTGTCGGGGTGGCGCCAGGTCACCACGTTCGTGCGCACCCGGGCCGGGTCTCCCGACTCGGGCCACCGGTCGGCCACGGCGGCGGCGAGGCGCTGCGCCCGCACGTGGTCCTCGGCCAGGCGGTCCACCATCGTGCGCAGCGCCACCAGTCCGGCGGCCGCCAGCACACCCGCCTGGCGCATGCCGCCGCCCATCCGGGCCCGCTCGGCGCGGGCGGCGGCGATCAGGCCGGCCGGCCCCGCCAGCACCGACCCCACCGGGGCGCACAGCCCCTTCGAAAGGCACGACATCACCGTGGTGACCTCGGCCGCGTAGGCCGCCGCCGTGGTGGCGGTGGCGACCTCGGCGTTGAACAGACGGGCCCCGTCCATGTGCACGGGCAGTCCGCCGGCCGCCTCCCGCAGCTTCCGGAGGGCCGCCAGGGGCCACGGGGCGCCGTCGGCCGGCATGTGGGTGTTCTCCACGCACACCAGCGCCGGCCGGGGCTGGTGGTGGTCCGCGGCGGCGAGCGCCCACGCCACATCGTCCGGCGAGACCGTGCCGCCCCCGTCGGCAAGCGCATGGATCCGTACGCCGGCGTTGCGCTCGGCCGCGCCGCCCTCGTAGATCACGACGTGCTGGCGGGCGCCGGCCAGCACGGTGTCGCCGGGCCGGGTCAGCACCCGCAGCGCCAGCTGGTTGGCCATGACCCCGCTGGGCACGTAGAGGGCCGCCTCCTTGCCCACCCGCCCGGCGTAGGCCTCTTCGAGGAGGTTGACGGTGGGGTCCTCGCCGTAGACGTCGTCGCCCACCTCGGCTCCGGCCATCGCCCGGCGCATGTCCGGCGTGGGCCGGGTGACGGTGTCCGAGCGCAGGTCCACCACGCCGCCGGCCATGGGCGAAGGCTACGGGACGTCGCCGGGCGGGCGCGAGACTGCATCGGTGACGCCTCCCGACCCAGCCGACCTGCTCAACCTGGCCATGAGGGCGGCGGTGGCGGCGGGCGAGCTCCTACGTGACGGCCAGGCGTCGGCGCCGGTCGACGTGTCCACCAAGACCAGCCTCACCGACATGGTGTCCGAGCTCGACCGGGCCAGCGAGGCGCTGATCGCCGGGGTGATCCTCGATGCCAGACCGCAGGACGCCGTCCTGGGCGAAGAGGGCGGCCTCACGGGCGCCGGCACCAGCGGCGTGCGCTGGGTGGTCGACCCCCTCGACGGCACCACCAACTACCTCTACGGCTTCCCCGCCTGGGCCATGTCGATCGCCGCCGAGGTGGACGGCGTGGCGGTGGCCGGAGCGGTGCACGACCCCACCCACGGCGAGACGTTCAGCGCCCTCCTCAACCATGGCTCGTGGTGCAATGGCCGGCGCCTGGCCGTCCGGGGCGCCCCTGCGCTCGACACCGCCCTCGTCGGCACCGGGTTCGGCTACGAGGCCGACGTGCGGGCGCGCCAGGGACTGGAGGTCTCGTGGGTGCTGCCGAGGGTCCGGGATATCCGCCGGGGCGGAGCGGCCGCACTGGACCTGTGCTGGGTCGCGACGGGCCGGCTCGACGCCTACTACGAGCGCGGCCTGCAGCCGTGGGACTGGGCGGCGGGGATGCTGGTGGCCGGGGAGGCGGGCGCCGTCGTGACCGTGCTCGACGACGGCACCGCCGTGGTTGCCGCGCCACAGCTGCACCAGCCCCTGGTCGACCTGCTGGCCGGCGCCGCCGCGTCCGCCTGAGCAGGCGCTGACCAGGGGCTAGGCGAAGAAGGGCACCGCCACCCGGCGGAACTCGTCGGGCTTCACCAGCTTGAGTTCGCCCACGGCGTCGGCCAGCGGCACCTGCACGATCTCGCCCGCCTGGAGCGCCACCATGTTCCCGAAGCCGCCATCATGGACGGCCTCGATGGCGGCGATGCCGAACCGGGTGGCCAGGACCCGGTCGAAGGCGGTCGGTGTGCCGCCCCGCTGGATGTGGCCGAGGATCGTGACCCGCGTCTCGTACCCGGTGCGCTCCTCGATCTCCCTGGCCACCAGGTTGCCCACCCCACCGAGGCGCACGTGGCCGAACTGGTCGAGCTCGCCCGACTGGACGGCAAGGGTGCCCTCCTGGGGCGACGCTCCCTCGGCGACGACCACGATGGTGGCGTAGCGGCCCTGCTCGTGGCGGCGCTTGATGCTGGCGGCGATCTCGGCGATGTCGAACGGCTCCTCGGGGATGAGGATCTCGGCCGCTCCCCCGGCGATGCCGGCGTAGAGCGCGATCCACCCGGCGTGGCGGCCCATGACCTCGCACACCATCACCCGGTTGTGCGACTCGGCGGTGGTGTGGAGGCGGTCGATGGCGTCGACGCAGATCTGCACGGCGGTGTGGAACCCGAAGGTCAGCTCGGTGGCGGACAGGTCGTTGTCGATCGTCTTGGGCACGCCGATGAGGTCGACGCCCTCGCCCGCCAGCTTGGCCGCCACCCCGAGGGTGTCCTCCCCGCCGATGGGGATGAGGGCGTCGATGCGCTGGTCCTCGAGCGTCGCCAGCACCCGTTTCACGGCGCCGTCGACCTTGTAGGGGTTGGTGCGCGACGAGCCGAGGATGGTGCCGCCGCGGGGCAGGATGCCCCGGCACCGCTCGACGTCGAGGGGCAGCGTGGTGTTCTCGATCACACCCCGCCAGCCGTCGGCGAAACCGACGAGCTCGTCGCCGAAGTCCCGCTCGCCCTTGCGCACGACAGCCCGGATCACCGCGTTCAGGCCCGGACAGTCACCGCCACCGGTCAACACGCCAACTCGCATGATCGCCCTTCCCTCCGGCCGGTGTGCTCAAGGGGGCCCGTCCGGTTCCCGACGAACACTAGCGATGGCACGCAATCGCCCGGTGCGGCGCGTCCGGGTGTTGGCCGCCCTGGTGGCGGCGGCTTCGCTGGCGGGGACCGTGGGCCGGCCGGCGCCGGCCGCCTCGGCCGAGGACCCCCGCTCCCGGCGTTCGGCCCTGCTCGTCGAGGCGGCCGAGCTCACCGACCACCTGGAGTCGTCCGAAGCCGACGTCGTGGCCGCCCAGCTGCGCCGGGGCCGCACGGCGGACGATCTGGCCGTGCTGCGGGGCCGCATGCGCACCCGGGCGGTGACCGCCTACATGCGGGGCACCGGCGCGTCGGTGGCCGCCCTGTCGACGCCCGGCGTGTACCTCGAGGTGGTCGCGGCCAAGGAGAAGGAGCTGGTCAGCGGCTACAGGGCGGCGCTGGCCGGCGTGGCCCGGCAGCAGCGCGAGGCGGAGCTGGCGCGGGGCGACCTTCGGGCCGCTCAGGACCAGTTGTCCGCCGTCCAGGCCGAGCTCGACGCCGCCATCGCGGTCGACGACGTCCGGCGGGCCGAGGACCTGCGCCGGGCCGACGAGGCCCGCCAGGCTGCCCTGGCCAGGCAGGCGGCCGCCCTGGCCGCCGCACGGGGGCGGGCCCAGGCCGGGCCGTGGATCGTGACCGCGTCGGCCGGCGGCTACGCGCCGAGCCCCCTCGACCCGAACGCCCTGCTCCCCCGCCACCGGGCGGCTACCGACCGCCAGATCGCCCTCATGCGCCGGCTGCCGTTCGGGCCTATGACCCTCGGCGTGGCGCTCCCGGCAGGCCTGAGCCTCACCGGCCAGCGGTTCGAGGGAAATGCCTCGTGGTACGGGCCCGGCTTCAACGGCCGGCCCACGGCCAGCGGGGCGATCTATGACCAGGAGGGGTGGACGGTGGCCAGCAGGGAGCTGCCCCTCGGAACCCTCCTGGCCGTGAGCCGGGGGGACCGCCGGGTCCTCCTCCTCGTGAACGACCGGGGCCCCTACGTCGACGGCCGGGTCCTCGACCTGAGCGCGGCGGCCGCCCGGGCCCTCGGGGTGGGCGGCGTCGCCACGGTCACGGCCGAGGTCGTCGCTGTGCCGGCAGCCTGACCGTCATCTCGTTCTGGTCGGCAGATCGCGATGGATTTCGCAGCGGTTCACCGACGAGAAGGAGCGGGGACGGTGGCAGACACGCAGGGTCAGTCGTCGTCGGGCCGGGCGCTCCGTTGCTTGGGCTCGGTGTCCTTGGTGAGGAGGCCGACCTCCCGTTCGAAGTCACCCACGTCCTCGAACCCCTTGTACACGCTGGCGAAGCGGAGGTAGGCGACCTCGTCGAGAACGCGCAGCCGTTCCAGCACGGCCACGCCCACCTCCTGGCTGGTGACCTCGGGCCCGTCGAGGCGGAGGGACTCCTCCAGCTCGGCCGCCAGTTCCTCCACCCGGTCGGCCACGCCGGCCCGGTTCTTCGTGGCGGCCCGCAGACCGGCGGCCAGCTTGGCCCGCTCGAACGGCTCGCGGTGCCCCGAGCGCTTCACGACCAGGAGCGGGACCTCCTCGATGCGCTCGAAGGTGGTGTAGCGCCGACCACAGGCCAGGCAGGCCCGGCGCCGGCGGATGGCGGCACCGTCATCAGCGATGCGGGAGTCCACCACCTTGTCGTCGAGGTTGGCGCACGACGGGCAGCGCACGACCCCACGCTAGGTGCTGCCGGTCCGATCCACCGACCTGGCGAGGGGCGGGCGTGTGGCATGGCCCGTTCGGGCCAGGGGAATTTGGTCGGACTGACGCTTTGGCCGACCACTGTGCGTGTCGAAGCAAGAAGGCAGATTGCAGCGATGACGACGAAGTCACCCGCTTCCCCAACCTCTGAAGGGCCTCCGGGCCTCGAAATGGAGCACGAGAACATGAGCGACGCCATGAGCCACGAAACCGCCAAGCAGGACAAGCCCAAGGTCAAGCGCGACTACCTGACCGTGTCGGAGGTGGCCGAACTGTTCCACGTGTCGGCCAAGACCGTGGTGCGCTGGGCCAACGACGGGCGGCTGCCCTACATGGCCACCCTGGGTGGCCACCGCCGCTTCCCCCGCGGTCCGATCGAAGGCATGGTCGCCGGCCAGCACCGCGGCACGGGCGTCGCCTAGCCGGCCGGCAGCACCAGGCGCTCCCCGACCAGCAGGGGAGTGCCGGCGCGTCCGGCGGCCAACCGCTGGACAAGGGGGCGCACGTCGCCCGTCGGTTGCAGGGCCCGCGCGATCTGCCAGAGCGTGTCGCCGGGGCGGACGACATAGGACGCACGGGCCACGGGCAGCGCACCCTCGAGGGAGCTCGAACCGGCCGCCGGCGCCCGCCCGTAGGACGTGAGGGGCACGTCTCCGGGCACACCGAGCGCCAGTCCCCCGCCGAGGAGCACGACGGCGACGAGGCTGGCGACGGCGCGGCGCCGACGGAACTGGGCGGCCGTGGGCCGCGGCCCAGCGGGCGCACCCACAGTGGGCCGGCGGGCGGCAACGTGCTGCGGACGGCTCGGCGCGTTGCGCCTCCGGCCGACGGGCAGCGGATGGACAAGTGCGGTCACGGCCTGGGTCCTCTCCTGGGCGTGCACCCCACGATGACGGAGGGGTGTGACAATCACGGCCGGCGAGCAAAGCTGTCCCCACCGGTTCGAACGGGTGTTCGCAACCATCCCACCACGAACGGGCGTTCGCCGTCAAGACCCCAGGTGGGAACAGATGTTTGCCCTGGGGGCCCCGGGCTGGTACGGTTCCGTTCAGGAACGCACGTTCGCCTGCGTTCCCAGGACAGGAGGGGTCATGCCCGAGGTCGACACGCCCACCGTGCTCACCGGCAAGCGCCGCGAGATCCTCGATTTCATCGCCGCCCAGCTACGCGAGCGCGGCTTCCCGCCGTCGGTACGGGAGATCGGCGTGGCGGTCGGCCTCACCTCGTCCTCCACCGTCCACGCCCACCTCGCCACCCTGCAGAAGCAGGGCTTCCTCCAACGCGATCCCACCAAGCCCCGCGCCATCGAGGTCCGCTACGACCCGGCGTCGGGCGCAGCCATGGCCCGGCGCCCCACCCAGCACGTGCCGCTGGTGGGCGACGTGGCGGCCGGCACCGACGTGCTGGCCCAGGAGAACGTCGAAGAGCTGCTGCCCCTGCCCGCCGACTTCACGGGCTCCGGCACGCTGTTCATGCTGCGGGTGCGCGGCGATTCGATGATCGACGCCGGCATCCTCGACGGTGACTACGTGGTGGTCCGCCAGCAGCCCGAGGCCCGCAAGGGCGAGATCGTGGTTGCCGGCATCCCGGGCGGGGAGGCCACCGTCAAGACATGGTCGCGCAAGGGCAACAAGGTGGTGCTCACGCCGGCCAACCCCCGCATGTCCCCCATGGAGCTCGACCCGCGCGACGTGTGCGTCTACGGCAAGGTCGTCACGGTGGTGCGCCGGCTCTGACCTGATCAGGTCTGAAGGGCGGCGGCACCGGAAGCAGGTTCAGCCGCCCCGTCCGCCCCGTCCGGCCCGTCGCCGCACCGCCACGCTGGCGCCTGCCGCCAGCAGGAGCAGCAGGCCGGCGGCGATGCCCGGCACCACCACGTCGTCCTCGTCGCCGTCCGTCGTCGCCGACGCCACCTGCAGGGGCTCGCTGGATACCGTGGTGTCGGTGACCGGCGGCGCCGGGGCCGCCGTGGTCTCGGGCGCAGGCGCCAACGTGGCAGGCGCCACCGTGGTGGGCGCCGTCGTGGTGGGCGCCGTCGTGGTGGGCGGGCCGGTCGTGGTGACCCGCGGCCTGGTGGTGACGGGCGCGGCGGCGGTGGGCGCGGCGGTGGTGGGCGGCGCGCTGGTGGTGGGCACCGGGCCGGTCGCCGCCATGGCGGCAGCCAGGTCGAGACGGCCGACACACGAGTTGCCGCACACCACCGACCGGTTGGCCGTCGACAGCACGAGCTCCACCGCCCGCTGCTGGCCCACGCCCCTGGCCAGGAGCAGGGCAAGGGCGCCCGTCACATGGGGTGCGGCCATCGACGTGCCCTGGAGGTAGCCGAACTGGTTGGCTGCGCCCGGCCGCCAGTAGGTCGACACGATCTGCCTCGGCTCGGCCCCGTTGCCGCCCGGCGCCACGAGCGCCCACTTGGCGCTGCCGGTGGACACGGAATAGCTGGCGATCTCGTCGTCGGGGCCGGTCGCCCCCACCACGACGGCGTTCACGTTGGCGTAGCTGGCCGAGCCGGAGAGGAACTGGGCGTTGCCCGCCGCCACCACCGGGATGGCCCCACGGGCGTAGGCATCGTTGAGCGCGGGGCCGAGGGACGACTGGCCGCCGCCCAGCAGGCCTCCGAGCAGCACGTTCTCGCCCAGGCTGAGGTTGACGACCTTGGCGCCCTGGTCGACGACCCAGCGGATGCCCGCCTCCACGTCGGCCAGGTCGGCGCTGTCGTTCTGGAACACCCGGGCCACGACGATCTGGGCGCTGGGGGCGATACCGGCGATGCCCACCCCGTTGTCCTTGCCGGCGGCGGCGATGCCGGCTACGTGGGTGCCATGGCCGGCGATGTCCTGGCCGCCACCGGCGACGCACTTGGCGGCGTTGCCGCTGGTGCCGATGCAGCTGGCGTTGGCGACGATCCTGCCCTGGAGGTCCTGGTGGTTGAGATCGACGCCGCTGTCGACGATGCCGATCTTCACTCCGGCTCCCGTCGTGGCGTTCCAGGCCGTCGGCGCGCCGATCTTCACCGGCGCCCACTGCTTGCTCCACAAGGGATCGTCGGTGGCCGCCGCCGTGCCGGCGGTGAGCACGGGTACCAGGGCGGACAACGCGAGCACGGGGAGCACAGCAAGGGAGCGAAGACGAGACGGCATCGGGGCAATGATCGCACGGTCTGGACCGCTTTCCGACGTCGCGGGACGCCACTTCGGAGCGGGCGCGGCGTCCGGCGGGACAGCGGGTGCCAAATCGCCCACCGCCGGTCGATTCGCCGTCGCCCAGCCAGGTCGCGCCCTCCAGGCGGCGGCGGGCCTAGGTTGGAAGCTCTTCCGAAGCCACAGGAGGCACCATGCCGACAAGCACCGCCGACGCCCAGTGGGACGGTCCGCTCAAGGACGGTTCCGGCACCATGAACCTGGCCAGCGGGGCCTTCTCCGGTGCGTACACCTTTGCCTCCCGCTTCCAGGACGGGGACAAGACGAACCCGGAGGAGCTCATCGCGGCGGCAGCGGCCGGATGCTTCTCCATGGCGCTCTCCGGCGCCATCGGCGGCGCCGGCCACGACGTGGTGAAGGTGCACACGACCGCCGACGTCACGATCGACAAGGACGGCCCGGGCTTCACCGTCACGGGCGTGACGCTGCGGACCGAGGCCGAGGCCCCGGGTCTCGATGAGGAGGCCTTCCGGGCGTTGGCCGAGGACACCCGCCAGAACTGCCCGGTGGCCCGCCTGCTCAAGGGCGCCCCGATCTCACTCGAGGCCAAGCTGCTCTAGCCAGCGACGAGATCCGCCGGGACGATCCGCTCCGTAATCCGGGCGTGGGAGAACCGGCAGCTGCGACGTCCGAGTTCGACACCCCCCGCCCGGGCTTCCTGGCCGACCTCGTGGCCGGCGGTCGCTTCTGCCGTGACACCCGGTTGGGCGGCATTCTCCACCCCGGCGTCGTCTCCCTGCGCGAGGTGAGCGACGGCGACAGCCTCCACGTCCTCATCGGCGACGACGACAAGATCTCGGTCCACGTCGACCACTTCTCTCCGGTGGCGGGCGGGAACGCCGACGGGTGCTGCACGTATTCGGTGCGGGCGGTCGTCGCCCATGTCGCCGCACACGTCGCCGCCCAGTTCCGCCGCCTGGCCAACGGCGCCCGTGGCGGTCACCGCTGCCGGCTGACGTGCGAGCAGGTCGAGGCGGACGACGAGACGCCGTCGTCCCAGCCCTGCTCCGACGCCTGACCCGCTGGTCAGCCTTCGGCCAGCAGTGCCCCCAGCGCCGCGAACACCGACTCCAGCTGGGCCCGGTCGACCCGCTCGCCCGCCATGTGGGCGACGGCCGGCTCGCCGGGACCGAAATTCGTGGCCGGGATGCCGCGGCCGGCGAAGAAGGCCACGTCGGTCCAGCCCAGCTTGGCCCGCGGCGTCGTCCCGGCGCCCGCCACCAGGCCGGCCAGGAGCGGGTGGCCGAGGCCGGGCCCGGCGCCGTCGGCATGGTCGAGCAGCTCGACGGTGTCGCCCGCCGCCTCGTCGAGCGCAGGCGCCAGGTACTCCCGCAGGTGGGCCAGCGCCTCGGTGCTGTCACGATCGGGGGCGTAGCGGTGGTTGAGGTGGACGGTGGCCGCGTCGGGCACCACGTTGCCCGCCACCCCGCCCTCCACCCGTACCGCTGACAGCGCCTCGGCGAACTCGCACCCGTCGAGCACCGGGCGGCGGCCCTCGTAGGCAGCGGCGCGGGCGAGCACCGGCGCCAGCCGATGGATGGCGTTGGTGCCGGCCCACGGTCGGGCCGTGTGGGCCCGCTCGCCCGCCATGGTGACGGCGATGCGCAAGGTGCCCTGGCAACCCGCCTCCACCACCGCGCCGGTCGGCTCGCACAGCACGGCGGCGTCGCCCGCCACCAGCTCGGGGCGCTCGGCCAGCAGGCGGCGCAGCCCGTTGTGGTGCGCCTCGACCTCCTCGCACTCGTAGAGCACGTAGGTGACGTCGCACGCCGGATCAGCCATCGTGCGGGCCAGCTCCAGGATCACTGCGCACCCCGACTTCATGTCCGCCGCGCCGAGTCCCCACAGCACGTCGCCGTCGATGCGGGCCCGCTCGTTGCCGTTGGCCGGGACCGTGTCGGTGTGACCGGCCAGCACCAGGCGCTGCGGGCGACCGAGCGACGTGCGGGCGACGACGTTGTGGCCGACCCGGTCCACCTCCAGCCACGGCACGCCACGAAGCAGAGCCTCTACGTGGTCGGCGATGGCCGCCTCGTGGTGGCTCACCGACGGGATGTCGACCAGCTCGGCCGTGAACGCCAGCAGATCAGTCACCAGCCGGCCCGGCTCATGTGGCCACCCCGTGCTCGCGCAGGATCGACTCGAGCTTGAGCTTGTCGTGCTCCTCACCGACCTCGAGGAACTTGAGGACGAGTACGCACGGCAGCCCGAACTCGCCGCCCGGGAACTGCTTGCGGCGGGAGCCCTGGATGGCGATGGCCCGGTCGGGGATGACGCCGCGGCCGAGCTCCTCGCCGGTGTTCACGTCGATCACCGGGATCGACGACGACAGCACCACGCCCGCGCCCACCTTGGCGCCGTTCCCCACCCGGGCGCCCTCCACGATCATGCAGCGGCTGCCGATGAAGGCGTCGTCGCCGATGATGACCGGCGCCGCCTGGGGCGGCTCGAGCACGCCGCCGATGCCCACGCCACCTGACAGGTGGACGTTGGCGCCCACCTGGGCGCACGAGCCCACGGTGGCCCACGTGTCGACCATCGTGCCCGCCCCCACCCGGGCCCCGATGTTCACGTAGCTCGGCATCATCACGACACCGCGGGCGAGGAACGAGCCCCACCGGGCCGACGCGCCCGGCACGACGCGCACGCCGGCCGCCTCGTAGCCGTGCTTGAGCGGGATCTTGTCGGCGAACTCGAAGGGGCCGAGCTCGGTGGTCTCCATGGCCGACAGCTTGAAGAGCAGCAGGATCGCCTGCTTCAGCCAGATGTTGACGGTGACGGCGCCCGAGGCGTCCACCTCGGCGACCCGGGCCTGGCCGCTGTCCAGCAGACCGACGGCGTCGGTGACGGCGGCCAGCGCCTCGGTGTCGCCCGGCTGGAGATCGGCGCGCCGTTCCCAGAGATCCTCGATGGTGGCTTGGAGGTCGGCCATGGCGGCGAGGCTACCGGCTGGCCATACTCGGGCACGTGGCCGACGACACCGACGACCTGGCCGGACGCCTCGACCGCATCGAGGAGCTGCTGCGCCGCCGCGCCGGGTTGGCGCCGGCCGCCGCCGCCGGGCCTGAGGTGCGCTCGGCCCGCAGCATCGTGAGCAGGATCGACGACGTGTGGGTGGCGGTGACGGAGGGCAACGAGCGGGTGATCGCCGCCATCGCGGACGTGCACGCCGGCGCCCGCCCGGCAGCAGCAGAGGCGGACGACCCGGCTGTGCACCTGCGCCTGAACCGGATCGAGGAGGCCCTGGCCGGGATCGCCGGCCGGCTGGCCGACCCGGGCGCCGGGGCCGATGCGGCGGGCGCCGGGGCCATCGAGGGCCTGGGCGCGGAGGTCCGCCGGCTGGCCCAGCAGGTGGAGGCCATGGCCCGGGCGGTCGAGGCGGCAGCCCCCCGGTGGGGCGACGGCACGGTCGGCGACAGGCTCGGCCGCCTGCGCGACCAGTTCCGCCGCTGAGCGGATGACCCCCGTGCTCGAGTTCCTCCCGCGCACCGTTCCGGCCGATCCCGGCCGCCCGAAGCTGGCCGACGACCGGCGCCCCATCCGGGAGATCACCCGCCAGATCGCCTTCGAACCGGGCGGGTGGACGCCCGCGCGGGCCGCCCACGTGGCCGCCATGTTCGACGGCCTGGCCCCCTGCTGGCACGAGCGGCCGGCGGCGCGGCGCCACGAGGCGGTCGACGACGCCCTCGCCCGCGGCGGCCCCTACCCGTCCGGCCCGTGCCTGGAGGTCGGCTCGGGCACCGGCCTGGTCACCCCCCGCCTGGCCGCCCGTTTCTCCCCGCTCGTCTCGATGGACCTCTCCCCGGGCATGCTCGCCCTGGCCTCACCCGACACCTTCCGCCTGCAGGCCGACTCGTCGACGCTGCCGGTGCGGGACGGGGCGGCCGCCGTGGTGGCGCTGGTCAACATGTTCCTGTTCCCCGCCGAGATCGCCCGGGTGCTGGCGCCCGGCGGCGTCGTGGTGTGGGTGAACACCCTGGGCGACGCCACCCCCATCCACCTGCCCGCCGCCGACGTGGCGGCCGTGCTGCCGGGCGATTGGCACGGCGTGGCCGCCGATGCCGGCTGGGGCACCTGGGCCACCTTCCGACGAGCAGCCGCCTGAGGGAGGGGCTGCGGCAGGAGACGCCGTAGAGCGACCGATCCCGCCGCAGCCCGGCCTGCGGGCACGCCGGGGGACGCCGGGGGACGCCGACCGGCTCAGTCTGCGACGAGTTCGGGCATGACCTGGTCGACGAACTCGTCCAGCCGCTCCTTGCCCTCCGACGGCCAGCTGCACACCAGGTAGCCGACCCCGTTGGCCCGGTGGGCTTCAGCACTGCGGCGCACGTGGTCCCACGGCTCGGACAGGGACAGGTTGGTGGAGCGCAGGATCACCTCAGGATCCCGGCCCGCCTTCTCGGCGTGGTGGGCCACGATGGACCACTTGCGGGCGTAGTCCACCGGCGGGGCGAAGCAGTGCCAGGCGTCGGCCACCCGGCCCACGAGGGGCAGCATGCGCTGCTCGCCCGACCCGCCGACCCATAACGGCGGCGTGGGCTCCTGCACCGGCCGGGGGCGGAACACAGCCCGGTCCAGCTGGTACTGGCCGCCCTTGAACGTGGCCGGTTCGCCGGACATGAGAAGGCGGATGACCTCGATGCCCTCTTCGAGGCGCTCGATGCGCTCCTCCGCCGGCGGGAACGGGATGCCGAGCTCGCGGTGCTCCTGCTCGTTCCACGCCGCGCCGACGGCCAGCTCGAGGCGCCCGTTCGACACGTGGTCGACGGTGACCGCCTCGGCCGCCAGCACCGAGGGGTGCCGGTAGGTGATGCCGGTGACCAGGGTGCCGAGCCGGATCCGGGACGTGAGCGCGCCCAGCGCGGCGAGCAGCGTCCAGCCCTCGAGGCATGGACCGGGGCCCTCGCCGTAGAGCGGCTTGAAGTGGTCGAAGATCCAGGCCCCGTCGAACCCGGCGTCCTCGGCGAAGCGGACCCGGTCGAGCAGCTCCGGCCATTCCACGCGGTGCTGATCCGTCTCCAGTCCCAGGCGCATGCGACGAGCCTACGCAAACCCCCCCTCTTTCGAGTAAATATGGTCCGGATTCCGGACCCTATTTACTCGGGGTCGGGAGGGTGCCGGGGCAGGTCGATGCCCATGCGCTCGGCCACCAGCGTCAGGCGATCGAGACCGCGCACCAGGGCGATCCGAACGTGGCCGGCGCCGGCCGCGCCGTAGAGGTCGCCCGGGCTCACCAAGCAGCCGCCGTCTGTGGCCAGGCGCTCGGCGAAGCCCCATGCGTCGCCGTCCGGCGCCGGCGCCCACAGGTAGAAGCCGCCGCCCGGCATGGCCACGTCGACCCCGAGGGCAGCAAGCACGGCCCGGAAGTACGCCAGCCGCCCGCGGTACCGCTCCCGCTGGAGATCGACGTGGGTGTCGTCGTCGAGGGCGACGGCGGCGGCCGCCTGGATCGGCCCGGGCACGAGCATGCCGACGTGCTTGCGCACCTCCGACAGGTACCGCACCAGCTCGGCGTCACCCGTGTAGAAGCCGGCCCGCAGGCCGGCCGCATTCGACCGCTTCGACAGCGAGTGGACGGCCACCACGCCCTCGGCGCCCGCCGACAGGATCGTGCGGGGCGGTCCGTCCCAGGTGTACTCGGCATAGCACTCGTCGCTGAAGACAGGCACGCCGTTGGCCCGCCCCCATCCGGCCACGGCCGCCAGGTCGTCGAGCTGGCCGGCCGGGTTGCCCGGGCTGTTGACCCACAGGCACAGGGCCCGGGCCACGTCGGCGGGGTCGACGGCGGCCAGGTCGAGCCGCCACCGGTCGTCCACGGGGACCTCGACCGACCGGCAGCCGGCGAGGGTGGCCCCCATGGCGTAGCTCGGGTACGAGACGGCCGGGTGCAGCACCGTGTCGCGGTCGGGGCGGCGCAGGTGCAGCCACTGGGGCAGCGTCGACACGAACTCCTTGGTGCCCACGCAGGCGTACACGGTGGACGGGTCGACGGTGACGCCCAGGCGGCGCACCATCCACGCGCTCGCCGCCTCCCGGTACCGGGCGCTGCCCACCGAGAACGGGTACCCCGCCTCCGCCCCCGACGTGGCCAGCGCGGCGACGACGGTGGCCGGCGCGGGATCGGTGGGCGTGCCGATGGACAGATCGACGGCGCCGCCCGGGTGCGCCTCGGCCTTCTCCTTGGCCCCGACGAGGCGCTCGTACGGGTAGACGGGCGGCTCGAAGGGCGCAGCCGTCACGGCCGGACAGCCCCTCGGCCGTTCTGGTAGTCGAATCTCACGCCACAGCGTGAGATTCGACTACCAGAACCGGGCGGGCCGGTCACTGGTCATGCGACGTGGAACTCGGGGAAGCGGGCGGCGCCCGCCTGGTCGACCCGCACCCGGATGCGGGTGCCACCCTCGGTGTGCTCCTCGTCGATGACCTCACCCTCGCGGTGGAGGGCGGCGATCACGTCGCCCCGGTCGAAGGGCACGAGCAGCTCCACCACCGAAGCGGCGGCCCGCAGGCGGTCGCCGATGGTGGTGAGCAGCTCCTCGATGCCGGCGCCGGTGACGGCCGACAGCGCCACCGAGCCCGGGTTGTCGGCGGCCAGGCGCTTGGCCTCGTCGGTGACGTCGGCCTTGTTGAAGGCCAGCAGCTCCGGCACCCGGTCGGCGTGCAGCTCGTCCAGCACGGCCCGCACCGCTTCGATCTGACCCTCGGGGTCGGGTGCCGACGAGTCGACGATGTGCACCAGCAGGTCCGACTCGCGCACCACCTCGAGGGTCGACTTGAACGCCTGTACCAGCTGGTGCGGCAGCTTGCGCACGAAGCCCACCGTGTCCGACAGCAGCACGGCCTCGCCGCCGGGCAGCTCGAGGCGCCGGGTGCGGGGGTCGAGGGTGGCGAACAGCCGGTTCTCCACCAGCACGCCGGCGTCGGTGAGGGTATTGAGGACGGTGGACTTGCCGGCGTTGGTGTAGCCGACCAGCGACACGGTGCGGGCCCGGCTGCGGGTACGGGCGCTGCGCTGGACGCGGCGGTTCTTGTCCATCTCCTTGAGCTCGGCCTCGAGCTTCACCATGCGCTTCAACAGACGCCGGCGGTCGACCTCGAGCTTGGTCTCTCCCGGGCCCCGCGTGCCGATGCCGGCGCCCTGCTGGGACAGCGCCGTGCCCTTGCCCTTGAGGCGGGGCAGGCGGTAGCGGAGCAGGGCCAGCTCGACCTGGGCCTTGCCCTCCAGGGTGTGGGCGTTCTGGGCGAAAATGTCGAGGATCACTGCCGTGCGGTCGATAGCGGTGCGGCCCAGGATCTTCTCCAGGTTGCGGTGTTGGGCAGGCGACAGCTCGTCGTCGAAGACCACCGTGTCGGAGTCGACGGCGAGCGACAGCTCGCGCAGCTCCTCGGCCTTGCCCTTGCCGATGTAGGTGGCGGGGTCGGGCGTGGCCTTGCGCTGGACGACGCGACCCACCACGTCGGCGCCGGCGGTGTCGACCAGCAGCGCCAGCTCGTCGAGGTGGGCCTCCACGTCGTCCACCTCGGCCCCGTTGCGGGCCACGCCGACGAGGATGATCTTCTCCCGGAACGACCGCTCGATGAGGCTCATCGGCCCATCACCTCCTCGACGTCGACCTCGACCCGGGCCACCAATTGGGACGGCCCGGTGAGGATGACCGTGTCGGGACGCAGCTCGACCTCGGCATGGCCCCCCGGTTGGTGCACGACCACACGGGGCCCTACCAGCCCCCACTCGTGGGCGGCGGCGGCTGCCGCGCAGGCGCCGGTGCCGCAGGCCTGGGTCTCGCCCACGCCCCGCTCCCACACCCGCATCGTCAGCTCGTCGGGACCGGGGCCGAGGGTGACGAACTCCACGTTGACCCCGCCGGCCGTGTGGGCCTCGATCTGGGGGCCCATGCCGAGCACGTCCTCGGTGGTGAATGCGGGGCCCCACACGACCAGATGGGGGTTGCCCATGTCGACGGGACGCACGCCCCGGTCGGCCGTCGGCTGGGGCTCCTCGGGGCCGACCTTGGCCGGCCCCATGTCGACGCTCACCTGCACCACCGACGGCCCGTCGCCCCCACGGATGGTGAGCCGGCGGACGCCGGCGGGCGTGGCCACGGTGAGGTTCAGCCCCTCCACCAGGCCGGCGCCGTGCACGGCCTGGGCCAGGCACCGGATCCCGTTGCCGCTCATCTCGGCCAGGCTGCCGTCGGCGTTGCGCAGCTGCATGGTGACGTCGGCCCCCTCGGTGCCGGCGGTGACCCGGATGACGCCGTCGGCGCCCACGCCCCGGTGACGGTCGCACAGGGCGCGGGCGGCCACGGCGTCGACCGGATGGCCGCCGTCGAGGTCGAGCAGGACGAGGAAGTCGTTGCCGAGGCCGTGGTGCTTGGTGAGGGAGAGCGTGGTCATGGGTGCCCCCAGTCTCCCAGCAGGGCGGGAAGAACGGCGACAGGATTCTCCGCGGCGCCGTACCAGGTGACCCGAGGGTCCCTCCGGAACCACATGCGCTGGCGCCGGGCGAAGGCCCGGGTGCGCCGGACGGTCTCGGCTACGGCCTCGTCCAGGGTGCACCCGCCGGCCAGGTGACGGAGCACCTCCCGGTAGCCCAGGGCCTGGCCGGCCGTACGCGACAGGCCGCCGGGCCGGGCCGCCAGGGCCCGCACCTCGTCGACCAGGCCGCCGTCCACCATGGACCGGAGGCGCGACGTGATGCGCCCGGACACGACCGGCCGGGGCAGCCACACGCCGGCCAGGCGGAAGCGGGTCGGCGGGTGGGCGTCGAGGCCCGCGCCGAAGCCGGAGAACGGCCGTCCCGAGCCCACCACGACCTCGAGGGCGCGCACGACCCTGCGGCGGTTGGTGGGCTCCATGCGGGCGGCGGCGACGGGGTCCGCCTCCTCCAGGCGCCGGTACAGGACGGCCGTGTCGGGCTCGGTCTCCAGCTCGGCCTTCACGTCCGGCCACTGGGCCGGGAGGTCCAGGCCGTCCACCACCGCCCGGAGGTAGAGGCCGGTGCCGCCCACCAGCAGGGCCCGATGGCCCCGGTCCTCGATGGCGGCCACCGTGGCCAGGGCAGCGGCCTGGAAGTCGGCCACCGAGTACTCGTCGGACGGGTCGGCCAGGTCGAGCAGGTGCACCGGCACCTCGGCCCGGTCGGCGGCGGTGGGTTTGGCGGTGCCGATGTCCATGCCCCGGTAGACCTGCATCGAGTCCACCGACACCAGCTCCACGTCAGCGCACCGGCGGGCCACCTCGACCGCGAGTGACGACTTGCCCGACGCCGTCGGGCCCACGAGCGCCAGGTGCGCCCTCGGGTCGGGGGCGCTCAAGTGGCGGCGTGCGGCAGCCGGCGGGCGACAGCGGCGCTGACAGTTCTCGGAAGCTTCGACACCGGATACCGGTGGTGAAGCTTCACAGAACCACGATCGCCCCGCCCGGCCGGTGCGCTCACTCGGCGACGCTCACGGGGATGCGGGTGCGGTGCCGGGGTCGGGCGGTGACCTCGACCAGCTCGCCGGACAGGTGGTGGGGAGCGGCGCCGGTGACCCGCACCAGGGCGAACGTGCCGGGGCCGAGCGGCGGCGCCGGGAAGTGGACGAGCTTGTTCTGGCGGGTGCGCCCGGTGAGCACTGCGGGGTCCTTGCGGCTGGGGCCCTCGACCACGACCTCCTCGACCCGGCCGATGCGGGCCTGATGGCGGGCCAGGGCGGAGCGCTCCACCACGACCTTGAGGCGGGCGAAGCGCTCGGCCACCACCTCGGGCGCCACGAACCGGTCAGTGCGGGTGGCCGCCTCGGTGCCGGTGCGGGGCGAGTAGACGAACGTGTAGGCGCTGTCGTACGCGGCGGCGGCCACCACCTCGAGGGTGGCGGCGAAGTCGTCGTCGGTCTCGCCCGGGAAACCCACGATGACGTCGGTGGTGACGGCCAGGTCGGGAACTGCGGCCCGGGCGGCCACCAGCTTGGCCAGGTAGCGCTCGGCCGTGTAGCCGCGGTGCATGGCGGCGAGGACGCGGTCGCTGCCGGACTGCAGTGGGAGGTGCAGGTGCTCGCACACGGTGGGCACTTCGGCCATCGCCTCGATGGTCTCGGGGCGCAGGTCCTTCGGGTGCGGGCTCGTCCAGCGCACGCGACGGATGCCCTCGACGGCGCCCACCGAGCGCAGCAGCGACGAGAACAGCGGCCCCCGACGCGTGATGTCGCGCCCGTAGGAGTTCACGTTCTGGCCGAGGAGCGTGACCTCGATCGTGCCGGCGGCGGACAGGCGCCCGACCTCGGCCACCACCTCCTCGGGGGGACGGCTGATCTCGCGACCGCGCACGGACGGCACGATGCAGAAGGCGCAGGCGTTGTCGCAACCGATCTGGATCGTGACCCAAGCCGACCACGGCAGGTCCCGCCGGGCCGGCAGGGCCGAGGGGAACGCCTCGGACTCCTCCAGAATCTCCATCAGGGGGCCTTCGGTGCGCGCCCGCTCCAGCAGGGTGGCGGCGGACGCCACGTTGTGGGTGCCGAACACCACGTCGGTGTGCGGCGCCCGGGCCTGGATCTGCGCGCGGTCCTTCTGGGCCAGGCAGCCGGCCACCGCGATCTGCAGGTCGGGCCTGCGGTCCTTGAGCGACTTGAGGTGGCCGAGGTGTCCGTAGAGCTTGTTGTCGGCGTTCTCGCGGATGCAGCACGTGTTGAGCACGACGACGTCGGCCGACTCGAGGTCATCGGTGGCCTCCATGCCGTCCGACTCGAGCAGCCCGGCGATGCGCTCGGAGTCGTGCTCGTTCATCTGACACCCGAAGGTGCGGATCAGGTAGGTACGCGCCATCCGGCGGCCATTCTCGCGCCGCCCCCTGGACCGGGCGTGCCCGCTCGCACCCGCCGGGTCGGGCGTGACGACACAGTGTGCGGTGTGAGGGCCCCGAATCCAGACGCCGGGACCGCACCAGGTGGCGGACCGGCCCGGAGGCGGCTCGTCACTCCCCCGCACCGCCGCCGTGTGCGGAACCAGGGCTGGCGCCGGCGGTGGCCGGCGGGCTGGCCGGCCCGTCGAGCCCGGCATCGCCCTCCGAGCGGGCGGGGGCTGCCGCCTTGTAGAAGCGGTCGGCGGGCTCCGTCCGGTCCGTCGGCGCCCGGGGCCGTCCGCCTGCTGCGGGCGAGGCGTCGTCGCGTCGACGGTGGCGGCCCCGTACCAGGCGCATGCGGCGCAGGAAGCCGCCGGCGACCGGCTGGGTGACCTCGACGCCCGTGGTTTCGGCCGCCAGGTCCGGGCGGGCGAAGAACGGTGAGAAGCGATCGGGGAAGCCCGGCATGGTGCAGCCGATGCAGATGCCGCCCACCGACATGCACCCGCCGTTGCCGTCGATCACGCCCCTCTCGGCGATGTTGCACTGGACAATGGGGCCCCAACAGCCCAGTTCGACCAGGCAGGTCTCCTCGCCCGCCTCGGCGGCGAACACGCCGTCGTCGTAGTAGCCGGCGCGGGCGCAGCTGCTGTGGACGGTGTCCGCGAACAGCCACGCCGGCCGGCCCGAGACATCCAACTCGGGCAGCGGGGCCAGTCCGTTGAGATGCAGCAGAAGGGCAGCTGCGGTCTCCGTGTAGTTGTCGCCCAGCGGCGCGCACCCGGGGATGTTCACCAAAGGCACGCCGGCCGCCGACCTGTAGTCGGCCCCGAGGTGGGCGCCCAGCCCGGTGGCGCCGGTGACGTTGCCGGTCGCAGCCGGGATGCCGCCCCAGGCGGCGCACGTGCCGATGGCGATCACGGCCGCCGCCTTCGGGGCGAGACGGTCGAGCCACTCCCGGCTGGTGATCTGGCGGCCGGTGCGGGGGTCCTCACCGAGACCGGACCAGTAGCCGGTGCCGGCGGTGGACTCGTCCATCACCGAGCCCTCCCACGTGATGATGTACGGCGCGTCGAGCTGGCCACGCTCGGCCAGGAACAGGTTCTCCGTCCACGCCGAACCGGACTCGACGGAGAGCAGCGAATGGATCAGCTCGACCTGGGGGAGGCCGGGGATCGTGCCTCCCAGCAGCTGTTCGAGGCGGGGGTGGGTGCCGCCTGCGGCGGCCACCGTGCACCCCTCGCACGACCCTCCCGCCAGCCAGATCAGGTACACCTTGTGGAGCGGGCCGAGGGCGAGCGGATCATCCCAATACCGCGTGGATGCACCGCGATGCGCAGCCGGGGAGAAGGGATCGAACTGCTTCCGTCCTGACGACACCGGCGTCGCGAGCAACTTCACCGCCCTTCATCGGCACGCCGGACACCACCGTGAGCATCCGGGCGATCGGCCGTCGTCCTCACAAACGGGCGGCGCGGACCGATAAAGGAGGGCGTGAACACCCGTCTGTGGACCGGTTCGGCCACTCCCGCGGCCGTGGACGTCGGCGCCGGTGGACACCGGAGCCGGGGTGCCCGCCATGCCGCCAGGACGGTCTATCTCCCCGTCTTCGCCCTCGGCCTGCTGTCGGCCCTCGTGGCGGTGGTGATGGCCGCCATCTGGATCTCCGAGGGACCGCACGCGCCCGCCGGGCGCTGGACCGTCGCCCTGGCCCTCGGGACCGCCGGCCTGGCCGTCGCCCTGGCGATCGCATCGGCGGTCACCATCCGCCGCCACGTGGTCCTCCCCCTCGTCCGCCTCGAACAGCTGACGACCAATGTGGTGGCCGGTGGGCGGGGATCGCTCGGCACGGTCGTGACCGGTACGTCGGAGGTCGCCAAGGACATGGCCCCGCTGGTCGACGCGGTGGAAATCCTCGCTGCGGAGGTGGAGAACAGCCGGCGTGCGCTGGCGGTGGTGCAGCGGTCGCCGGACGTGACCATGGTCGTCGACCCGACCGGCAACGTCGTGCAGGCGTCGCCCTCGGCCGACGTCATGCTCGGGCGGCCGGCGGCGTGGATGGCGGGCAGGAGCCTCGCCGCCCTGGTGCATCCCGAGGACCGGGCCCGCCTGGAGGAGCTGCGCGCCAGGCCGGCCGAGTCGGGCGTGCGGTCGTACGAGGAGGTGCGCCTGTCCCACCTGCACGGCCACTGGGTGCCGACCGAGATCACCGCCCTCGACCTGGGCGACGACCCTGCGGTCGACGGCCGGGTGGTGAACATCCGCGACGTGAGCGACCGCAAGGCCCACGAGGAGAACTTGCTGCGCGCCGCCCTCTACGACCCGCTCACCGGGCTGGCCAACCGGGTCCTGTTCCGCGAGCACGTGGACAAGGCTCTGGCCCGGCTGCGGCGCACGCCCGCCCGCCCCCACGCCGTCCTGTTCATCGATCTCGACGGCTTCAAGACCATCAACGACAGCCTGGGCCACGCCGCCGGCGACGAGGTCCTGGCCGAGGTCGGCCACCGGTTGCTGCGCTGGATGCGGCCGGGCGATACCTCGGCGCGCCTCGGCGGCGACGAGTTCGCCGTCCTGTTGGAGAACACCTCGCAGTTCGACACCGGGGTGCTGGCCAAGCGGATCCTCGACGTGCTGCTGGCGCCCATCGTGGTGCAGGGCAAGGAGGTCGTGCTCACCGGGAGCATCGGGATCGCACTGTCCGAGACAGGGCAGGACTCGGACGCCCTCCTGCGCAACGCCGACGCCGCCATGTACACGGCCAAGGCGGCGGGGAAGGGCCAATTCCGGGTTTTCGAGCCGGAAATGCACCAGGCCGCCATGCGCCGGCTCGACCTGGAGGCCGACCTGCGCCGGGCCGTCGGGCGCAACGAGCTGTACCTGGCGTACCAGCCCATCGTCGACCTGGCCACCAGCCAGGTGACGGCGGCCGAGGTGCTGGTGCGCTGGAAGCACCCCGAGCGCGGCCTCATCCCGCCGCTCGACTTCATCCCGGTGGCCGAGGACAGCGGCTACATCCGCGAGCTCGGCCGCCACATCCTGGAGCAGGCGTGCCACCAGGTGCGCCAGTGGCACCGGCGCTACCCGGGCCATGAGCCGCTGCGCATCTGCGTCAACGCCTCGGTCCGCCAGATCGAGCAGCCCGACTTCTACGACGAGGTGGCCCGCGCCCTCACCGAGTCGGGCCTCGACGGCAACCTCCTCACCCTCGAGATCACCGAGAGCCTGTTCATGAGCGACTTCACGGCCACCGTGCAGAAGCTGCGCCGCCTGAAGGAGCTCGGCCTCAAACTGGCGGTGGACGACTTCGGCACCGGCTACTCGTCGCTGAGCTACCTGCGCTCGCTGCCCATCGACATCCTCAAGATCGACAAGTCGTTCGTGGTCGGCGTCACCCTCGGCCCCGAGCAGTCGGCGGTCGCCCGCGCCGTGGTGAAGCTCGCCCGCACCTTCAACCTGCGCACGGTGGCCGAGGGCATCGAACAGCCCGAGCAGGCGGCCGAGCTGCTGGCCATGGGCGCCGACATGGGCCAGGGCTACTGGTACGCCTGCCCGCTGTCGGCCGAGGCGATGGAGGGGTTCCTCGACGCCAACCGCACCGCCGTGCAGGTGCCCCCGTCACCGGTGCAACCCCCTTCCACGGCGGGCCTCCGCGGGAGCTGACTCAGGGGACGGCGTGGGCGCCCACGAGGCTCACGGCGTCGACGGCACCGTCGGCACCGGCGTTCCTCCGGCCATCGACGGATCGCCGCCCCGCCGCGATCCCGCCCCCGATCAGGTCAGTCGTTGAGGAGGATCGGCTCGTCGTCGCCCGGCTGGCCGAGGGCGTCGTCGCTCCCCTCCTCGCCCGGCACCAGGCCCACCTGGCGGCGGATCCGGTCGTCCAGCTCCACCATGAGCTCGGGGTGCTCGATCAGGAACTGCTTGGCGTTCTCGCGCCCCTGACCCAGCTGCTCGCCCTCGTACGTGTACCAGGCGCCCGACTTCTTCACGATGCCCACGCTGGCGCCCACGTCGATGAGCGAGCCCTCACGGCTGATGCCCTTGCCGAACCCGATATCGAACTCGCACTGCTTGAAAGGCGGCGCGCACTTGTTCTTCACGACCTTCACCCGGGTGCGGCTGCCGACCACCTCGCCACCGTCCTTGATGGACTCGATGCGGCGGATGTCGAGCCGCACCGAGCTGTAGAACTTCAGCGCCCGGCCACCGGGGGTGACCTCAGGTGACCCGTAGATAACGCCTATTTTTTCACGCAGCTGATTGATAAATATAGCGATGGTGTCCGACCGGCTCAGCGTGCCGGTGAGCTTGCGCAGGGCCTGCGACATGAGGCGGGCCTGGAGGCCGACGTGGGTGTCGCCCATCTCGCCCTCGATCTCGGCCCGGGGCGTGAGGGCGGCGACCGAGTCGATGACCAGCACGTCGAGGGCGCCGGAGCGGATGAGCATGTCGGAGATCTCGAGGGCCTGCTCCCCCGTGTCGGGCTGGGAGATGAGCAGGTCGTCGATGTTGACGCCGATGGCGTTGGCGTACACCGGGTCCATGGCGTGCTCGGCATCGATGTAGGCGCAGATGCCGCCGTTGCGCTGGGCCTCGGCGACCACGTGCATGGCGAGGGTGGACTTGCCCGACGACTCCGGGCCGTAGATCTCCACGATGCGCCCGCGGGGCAGGCCGCCCACGCCGAGCGCGAGGTCGAGGGCCATGGCCCCCGTGGGGATGGACCTGATGCCCATGCTCGGACGGTCGCCCATCCGCATGACCGAGCCCTTCCCGAACTGCTTGTCGATCTGCCCCAGCGCCACGTCGAGTGCGGTATCCCGCTCCATCGGTGCTCCCCTCATCTTGGTCGTCCGTTCTGGTCGAAGGTCACCCTACGAAGAGGGTGTGACACTGACATCCATGAAGTTCCGTCAGTGTAATTGCGAACGGGTGTTCGAACAAGGACCCTCGGCGAAATTCGCTCGGGGCAGAATGAACGGGGTCACCGGGCCCGAGGCCCGCCACCCAGCATCCGCAGCACGAAGACGATGCCGGCCAGGAGCCACTCCACCGGACCCGACGGCCGGCGGGCGGCCGCCGCTCCCCCAGCCCGCCGCCGGCGCCACCACCTCACCCGGTGGGACCCAGCCGGTCGAGGAGGCGCCGGCGCAGCAGGTCGAGCATGGAGATGGTTGCGAACTGGCGGACTCGCACCCGGTCGCCTGGGAGGCGGTGGTGGCGCACGTCGGTGGCCCCGTCGAGGTGGAGGCCGAAGTACACGGTGCCCGCCGGCATGCCGTCCTGCTCGGCCGGGCCGGCCACGCCGGTGACCGACAGACCGACATCGGCCCCCAGGACCTTGGCCGCCCCTTCCGCCATGGCGGCGGCCGCCTTCTCGGACACCACCGGCCCCTCCGGCACATGCAGCACGTCGAACTTCACCTGCGAGTCGTAGGCCACCACCGAGCCTTTGAACCAGCCGCTCGACCCCTCAACGTTCACCAGCCGGGACGCCACCAGCCCGCCCGTCATCGACTCGGCCAGGCCGAGGGTGAGCCCGGCATCCTCCAGCAGGGCGCCGACGGCCGACTCCATGGTGTCGTCGTCGACCCCGAACACCACCGAGCCGAGCAGGGCCCGCAACTCCGCGTCCTCCGCGTCCACCATGGCCTGCGCCTCGTCGTGTGTCGGCGCCTTGGCCGTGATGCGGACCTTGATGCCCTCGATCCCGCTGGCCAGGAAGGCGATGGTGGGATTCCCGGCCGCCTCGAGGGCGTCGACCCGGGGCGCGACCCGCTCGGCCAGGGTCGACTCGGCCAGCCCCCACGTGCGCACCACCCGGGAAACGATCGTGGCCCGGGTGCCCGCCCGCGCCATGAGGTCCGGCAGCACCGCTCGGGTGGCCATGTCCTTCAGCTCCGCCGGCACGCCGGGCATGGCGTAGAGCACCTTGTCGCCGACCCGGCAGATCAGCCCGGGCGCCGTCCCCCGGGTCTGGGGGATCACCACCGCACCGCGGGGGACGTCGGCCTGGCGGGCGTTACTGGGCACCATCTCCCGGTCCCGCTCCGCGAACAGGGCGCGGATGCGCTCGAGCACCGCCTCGTCGCGCTCGAGGGGCACGTCCATCACCGCCGCGATGGCATGGCGCGTGATGTCGTCTTGTGTCGGCCCCAGGCCGCCGCTCACGATGACGGCGTCGGAGCGCTCGAGGGCGATGCGCAGCACCGAGGCGACGCGGTCCACGTTGTCGCCCACCGAGGTGTGGAAGTGGCAGTCGATCCCCGACGCCGCCAAGTGCTCGGCGAGCCACACCGAGTTGGTGTCGGCCACCTGCCCGAGCAGCAGCTCGGTGCCGACCGCTACCAGCTCACACCGCATGGCCGGAGGCCGGCTTCTGGGCGGCGAAGACCTTGCGGGAGTCGAGCAGGTACTGGGCGCCGGTCACCAGCGCCAGGGCGGCGCCGGCCCACAGCCCCACGTTGGCCACCAGCCGGGTGTCGGCCGTGACCGGAAGCAGGGCACAGGCCACGGCCACCTGCTGCACCACCGTCTTCACCTTGGCCCACCACCGGGCCGGGATGCTCACGCCCCGCTTGCCGGCCCACGTGCGGTAGACGCTGATGGCGATCTCCCGCACGGCGATCAGCGTGACCGGAAGCCACCAGAACACGCCCTCGGCCACGAGGGCGTACATGGCCCCGAGCACCAGGAACTTGTCGGCCAGCGGGTCGAGGAACGCCCCCGAGCGGGTGCTGCCTTGCTTGCGGGCCAGCCAGCCGTCGACCCAGTCGGTGCCCGAGAGCACGATCCAGAAGCCGAAGGCGGGCCACGAGTCGCCGCCGCCGAGGATCATGGCCAACAGCACCGGCGTCACCAGGAACCGCACGAAGGTGACGGCGTTGGCCGGGGTTGCGAGGGCCGTCGGCCCGAACGGCACGGTGGACACGGCCCCGGCCTCTAGAGCGCCTGCGCCTCGAGGTCGGGGCCCTCGGCCCCGATGACCATCACCTTGGCGGTGCTCCCGGTGGCCAGCCGCGTGGGCAGGCGCACCACGCCGTCGATCTCCGGCGCCTCCCGGTGGCTGCGCCCTTCCCCGGGCCGGTCGACGAGCACCTCCAGAGTGTGCCCGATCAGGGCCTCCCGCCGCGCCGCGGTGATGCGGTCCTGCAACTCGCCGGCCTCGGCCAGGCGCTCGCGTACCAGCGCGGCCGGGACCTCGCCGTCGAGGGCGGCGGCGTACGTGCCGTCCTCGCGGGAGTAGGCGAAGAAGCCGCACCAGTCGACCTGGGCCTCGTCGAGGAAACGGAGCAGCTCGTCGTGGTCGGCCTCGGTCTCGCCCGGGTAGCCCACGATGAAATTGGTGCGGAAGGCGGCGTCGGGGAACCGCTCGCGGATCGAGGCGATGCGAGCCACGAAGCGCGCCCCGTCGCCCCAGCGGCGCATGCGGCGCAGCAACGGCTTCGACGAGTGCTGGAGGGACAGGTCGAAGTAGGGGACGCCCGTGGCGCCGATGGCCTCGATCAGGGCGTCGGTGAGGTCCGACGGGTAGAGGTAGAGCAGCCGGGTGCGCTCCACCCGGGCGGCCACCGCTTCCACCAGGCCGACGATGGAGCCGGCGCCCATCCCGCGGATGTCCTTGCCGTAGGAGGCCAGGTCCTGGGCCACCAGGACGATCTCCTTGGCGGCCAGGGCGTCGACCTCGTCGAGGATCGCCTCCGCCAACCGCGACCGCTGCGGGCCGCGGAAGCTCGGGATGGCGCAGAACCCGCAGTTGCGGTCGCAGCCCTCGGCGATCTTCACGTACGCCCACGGCGCGGTGGCCGGCGGGCGGGGCAGGTTCAACAGGTCGAGGCGGGCCGCGTCGCGGCGGGCGCCGAGGGTGACGGGGACGCCGAACCCGGCCACCAGATCGGCTTCCGGCAGGGCCTCGGCCAGCTCGTCGCCGTAGCGCTCGGCCATGCAGCCGGTGACCACGAGGCGGGCGCCCTCGGCCTTGACGCCGGCCAGGGCGAGCACGGTGTCGACCGACTCCTGGCGGGCCGCCTCGATGAAGGCGCAGGTGTTCACCACCACCACGTCGGCATCCCCCGGTGACGCGGCGGGTGACATGCCGTCGGCGGTGAGGGTGCCCACGAGCTTGTCGGAATCGACCTGGTTCTTGGGACAGCCCAGGGTCTCCACCCAGTAGCGCCCGCTCATGATCCCCTGAATCTACTGTCCGGGCGCCCCGCCCTCCGGCCGCGGCGCGGTCGGTACGATCCGGGCATGGCCACCGCCGTCCCCTCCCCGTCGCCCAACCCCAATGCCGTCCGGTTCCAGCTCGACGTCACCCTCCCGAGCACCCTCACGGTGAACAGCGCCGCCGAGGCGACCGGCAACCCCTTCGCCGAGGCGGTGTTCGCCGCCCCCGGGGTGGCCGCCATCTTCGGCGTCAACGACTTCGTCACGGTCACCCGCTCTGCGGGCGCCGACTGGGACCCGATCGTCGAGGCCGTGCAGCAGGCCGCCGCCGCCCACCTGTAGCTCCGCCTACTCGCCAAGCAGCTCCGTGAGCGGTCGCCGGAGGGCAATGCACCTTGCACTGGGAGCTTTTCGAGTTCGCCACCGAGGCGCGCCTGAGAGGCCTCCCACCGCTCCCGGCCGGGCCCGGACCAGCTCGGGCACAGCTGGCGGGCGCGGCCCCGTCGGAGGGCGACTGTGCCACCGGCGCCAGCCGACGCCCGTAAAGTCCTGATCGAGCCTTCCTGCACGCAGCAGGACCGCGCTCGAGCGGGGGCTGACACGGTGCCGAGACACGAGAACGGGGAACGGTCGGTCAAGGTCCCCTTGGCACTGGACGGCGCCGCAGCGTGGAGTTGGCGCATCCTGGTGACGGCAGCCGCCGCGGCGTTGCTCTGCTTCGTCCTGATCCGGGTCTACGTCGTCGTCGTGCCGGTCGTGCTCGCCCTCTTCCTCGCTGCGGTCCTGGAACCCGGGGCAGCCTGGTTGCGGGCCCGTCGTTGGCCGCCATCGCTGGCTGCGGCCACCGTCTTCGCCGGCGCCCTGGCCATCCTCGTTCTCCTCCTGGTCTGGATCAGCATCAGCGTGGCCACCCAGTTCGCCGACCTCGGCGAGCAGCTCGACGAGGGCGTTGCTTCGGCCAAGGAATGGGCCCAGGGCGACCCCCTCAACCTCACTTCGGAGCGGGTCGACGCGCTGGAGGCCGAGGTGCGCAGGAGCGTCCGGGTCGCGACCGGTGGTCTGGCCAAGCAGGCGGCCGGCCAGGCCCGGGTGGCTGCCGAGGTGCTCGGCGGCATGGCCCTGCTGCTGTTCACCCTCTTCTTCGTCATCAAGGACGGCAACAGCATTGGTCCCTGGATCCTCGAGCGGATCCCCCCCGCTCATCGCGACGACGCCGTGGCCCTCACCATCCGCTCCCGTGGGGTGATGCGCCTGTACCTGATGGCAACCGCCGCCACCGGGCTCATTGACGGCGTGCTCATCGGTGTCGCGCTGTGGGTGCTCGGCGTGCCGCTCGTCGTCCCGCTGGCGGTCCTCACGTTCCTCGGCGGCTTCATCCCTCTCGTGGGCGCGAGCGTGGCCGGGCTGGTGGCGGCCACCGTGGCCCTGGTCGCCAACGGCCCGGGGACAGCCGTGCTCGTGGTGGGCGCGACGATCATTGTCCAACAGGTCGAGGGCAACCTCTTGCAGCCGCTGATCCTCGAGCGGGCCGTCCGCCTCCACCCGCTGGTGACGGTGGTGGCGGTGGGTGCCGGGCTCATCGTGGGGGGCCTGTTGGGAGCCTTCCTGTCGGTGCCGCTGGTGGCCATGGCAGTCGGCGCAGGGAGCCATTACCGGGGCCGGGCCGAAACCCGGTCCCGAGAGACGCCCGAGGCTTCATCCGCTGTTCTGTAGCCGGAAGCCCGCGCCGCCCGCCGGCACTTCGGCCCCGGACGCGGAGGGTGCGTCAGAGGCCCGCGCCCAGGTCCTCGTACAGCGCGTTCATCACCGGCTGGGTGCGGCGTTGGTGGCCAGGCTCGCCGGCCATGCCGTTGAAGACGAGCACCGCCGCCAGTCCGGCGTCGGGGTCGGCGAACGCCACTGACGACTGGCTGCCGCCGTGGCCGAAGGCCCGCAGCGACGCGGCGTCGCCGTACCCGTAGGGCGCCGGGCGGCGCTCGTACTGCCACGAGTTCACCATCACGCCGAGACCCCAGTCGATGACGGCACGGAAGGTCTCGTCCCGGAGGCCGGCGCGGTGGCGGGCACACATGGCGCCCACCGTCTGGGCGGAAATGATGCGCACGCCGTCGAGTTCGCCCCCTCCGAGCAGCGCCTGCATGAGGCGCAGCAGGTCGCCGGGAGGGCCGATCCCGCTGCTGCTCGGCAAGACCTCGGCGAAGCCCTCGGGCCCGGCCAGGGCCTCGATGACGCGCGCCGAGCCGCCCGCCGTGTGGTGCATGACGCCGATGCGGTCGCCGTAGGCCTTCCAGCGCCCCGGGGTCAGCGCCAGCCACGCGTCGGCCATGCCGAGGGGCTCGAACACCTCCTCGCTCACGTACGCGTCGAACGCCCGCCCGTCGCTGCGCCGCACGATCTCGCCCAAGACGTGGAACCCGAGGCGGGGCGAGTAGGCGGCCCGCCGGCCCGGCTCCCAACCGGCCACGAGCGACGACGAGCAGGCGGTGGCAAGGAGCTCGTCCCAGTCCTGGCCGGCGCCCGTCGTGGCGGCCAGCCCCGCGGTATGGGTGAGCAGGTGGCGGATGGTGACCCGCTCCTTGCCCTCGGCGGCGAACTCGGGAACGTGGGCGGCGACCGGGTCGTCCGGCGCGAGGCCGCCCCGCTCCCACTGCTGGAGGACGGCGACAGCGGTCACCACCTTGGTGGCCGAGAACCACGGCAGCAGCGTGTCTTCGCGCATCGCCCGCCCGGGCGCGGCGAGGCCGTCGACCACAGTCGCTGAGCGGTTGCGGAACGAGACGGCCACCTGGGCGCCGACGTGAAGACCGTCCGCCGCGCCAGCTCGTATGGCGGCCAGGGTCGCGGGCAGCTCGAGCGGGTCGCCCGGCCCGGTCAGGGGTGCGAGACCTCGACCGTCGTGTGGATGCCCCCGCGCACGAGCCAGTCGGTGTGCACGGTCATACGGCGCGGGGCCACGGCCGCCACGAGGTCATCGAGGATGCGGTTGGTGACGTCCTCGTGGAACGCCCCCTCGTCGCGGAAGCTCCACAGGTAGAGCTTCAGCGCCTTCAGCTCGACGATGGACTCGTCCGGCACGTAGGTGATGGTGACGGTGGCGAAGTCGGGCTGCCCGGTGATCGGGCACACGCAGGTGAACTCGGGGGTCTGACAGCGGACCTCGTAGTCCCGACCCGGCTTGGGATTGGGGACGGCGGCGAGGCTCCGGGACGGCTGGCTCGGCACGCCCCGACGCTACCGGCGACGCCGGGTCAGGCGTCCTTGCCCAGCATCCGGTTCATCTTGGTGCCGCAGACGGGGCAGGTGCCCTGAGCGGCCCGCCGGCCGTTCGCCATCTCGACAACTTCACCGTCGAACGTCCGCTTCTCGCGGCACTTCACGCAGTAACCCTCGTAACTGGCCATTCCGGGACGCTAGTGCACCATCCGGCCCGGCCCGCTACCCCAGCAGCACGAGACCGTCGACGTCGGGCGCCAGCAGGAGGGCGTCGCCGTCAACACCGGCCGCCGCCAGGAGCCCCGCTCCCGCGGTGCGGACAGCCGGCGCGGCGGCCTTGTCGCACAGCGCCAGCAGCGTGGGGCCGGCGCCGGACCAGCACGACGCCAGCGCGCCCGCATCCACCAGACCGGCCAGCAGTGCGGGCGCCTCCGGGAACAGTGACGCCCGCTGGTCCTGGTGCAACCGGTCCTCGGTGGCCGCCCGCAGGAGCAGGCGATGGTCGGCCAGGCCGGCGACGAGCAGGCCCATGCGGCCGAGGTTGAAGGCGGCGTCGGCGTGGGGAACGACAGCGGGCAGGGCGGCCCGGGCTTCTTTGGTGGGCAGCGTGCGCTGCGGCACGAGCACCACGAAGGCGAGGGCCGGGTCCAACGGCAGCGGTCGGGCGACGGCGACGCCGTCGACCATGCTCGCCGTCACCAGGCCGCCGAGGGCGGACGCCGCCGCGTTGTCGGGGTGCCCGTCCACCATGGTGGCGATGGCCAGCGCATTGGTGGCGCCGGCGGCCGCCGCCGCCGCCGCTGCCAATGCGGCGGACGAGCCGAGCCCGCGCCCGACCGGTATGGACGAGCGCACGGTTATAGCGAGACGGTTGTGGCCCACCACTGCCTCGGCCACGCGGGCGGCGAGATGTGACGCGTCGGCCGGGTAGTCGGAGCCCTCGCCCTCGGTCCGCACCGTCAGCTCGTCGGCGGCGACCACCTCCACTTCCACGTAGAGGGACAGCGCCACCGCCAGGGTGTCGAAACCAGGACCGAGGTTGGCGGAGGAGGCAGGCGCCCGGGCACGCACGGCGCCACGGTAATCCTGTTACCTCGCAGCCCTCCGCACGGTCATAGATGCGACGGGAACCCACGACCTCCCGTCAGGAGGAAACAACAGCCATGTACACCTTCGCCGTGATCCTGCTCCTGGGGCTGGCGCTGTTCAAGATCGTCGACACGTTCGAGGATCTGGCGCCCGGTACCGCCAAGCTGCACGGCCTGCTGACCCTCGGCATCGCCGTGCTCGGCGCCTTCGCCATCGACTTCTCACTGTTCGATGGCTGGGGCGTCGCCCTCCGGGAGAACTGGATGGGCACCTTCCTCACCGGCGCAGCCGTCGCCGGCACCACCACCGTGTGGCGGGCCGCCTTCCACTGGCTCGGCTCGGCCGAGGGCGAGGAGCCCGAGGTGCGCCACATGCACCGTTCCTCGGTGCGAGCGGCCTAGCCCGAACCCCCAACCCACATCAGCCTGCGGAGGCGCCCTCAACGGAGAGGGCGCCTCCGGCGCGTCCGGGCCACGGTGTGTCGGCCGTTGTGCTCGCCGGCCTCGCATGCTGGGCGGGTGGGCCCGCCGGGCTCGACACGGGGTCGGCGGTCCCGAGACCTGATCCAGGTGGCCGGACGGGCGGGCCGGCGGGCCCGGTTCGGCGGGGGCCGACGCGGATACATTTCCCCCGAGCCCGCGTCGAGGAGTCCTGATGTCCCACGCCCGAAACCGTTCCGCCGTGCTGCTGCTTGTGGCCCTCCTTCTCGGGACCGGGCTCGCCGCCTGCAGCAGTGACGACAACGGCGGCGGCGCCAGCCTCACGACGACGACGGTCGCCGAGACCGGCAGCGGCGAGGAGGACGCCGAGGCCAACACGCTGGCCATCGACATGAACGAATACGCGTACGGCATCTCCGGCGAGCTCGAAGCCGGCACCGGCACGGTCAGCCTCAAGAACTCGGGCAGCGAGATCCACATGGCCGCCTTCGCCCTGCTGCGGGAGGGCAAGACGCTGACCGACGTGCAGGGCGCCCTCCAGTCCGAGGACGAAAATGCCTTCGACTCGGTGGTGGCCACCCAGCTCGATGCCCCCGGGGCCGTCCTCAGCCCCGGTCGCTCCGCCGAGGTCACCACCGACATCCTCGGCGCCGGCACCTACGCCGTCATCTGCTTCATCCCCACCGCCGGCGAGGCCACCCAGGTTCCCCACGCGGCCAAGGGCATGGTGAGCACCTTCACGGTGATCGAGGGTGCCGCCGAGGCCACCGCTGCCCAACCGGACGCTGAGTACGTCATCGACGACGGCAAGGTCGAGGGCCCCAGGACGCTCAGCTCCGGCGAGAACGCTCTGCGGATGACCTCGGCCGGGAACGGCCCGCACGAGTTCTTCGTGGCCAGGAAGTCCACGCCGTCCACCACCTACGACGACATCGACGCGTTCTTCGCCAAGCTGTTCGAGGGCGCCGCCGGGCCGCCCAAGGGCTACGCCGACACCGCGCCGGGAATCCTCGCCGTGAGCACGTTCGACGTGGCCACCGGCGAGACCATCCTCATCACCACCGACCTTGAACCGGGCGACTACCTGATCGGGTGTGCCCGCACCGACGACGATGACCAGGGCGCCAAGCAGCACACCGGCGAGATCGTCGAGGTCAAGGTCACCTGAGCGCCTGCGACAGGGCCGGCGCGCTCCGGAAGTGGCCCGGCACCACTACGCTCGTGGGCGTGTCGGACCTGGATCGCAACCTTGATCGTTGGCTGTCAGCCGTGGTGCAGTTGCGGCCCGTGGAGGAGCGCGCCCCCGGGGAGGAGGTGGTCGCCCCCGAGACGCCCCGCATCGACATCCCCGAGGGCATCCATATCGCCCCTGCCCCCGGTGAGGCCACCCGCGAGGTCAAGGTGGCGGTGGCCGTGGCCCAGGTGGCCCGCACCAAGCAGTTCTTCGCTAATTCAGGCTTCGAGGTACACGCGCCGGTCGGCAGCACGTTCTCGATCGGCGGCAAGCAGTCGACCTTCGAACGCTTCTTCGACTGCGAGCTCACCGTCGACGAGAGCCAGCTCGGCAGCCCGGTGTCCACCGCCGCCGGCGACCGTCACCTGGAGCTGGGCACCCTTCCCGAGGAGTTCCAGCTGATCATCGGGTCGATCACCTTCCCCCCGGCCGTGCAGGTGCCGGGGATGCCCACCTGACGCAGCGGTCGCTGTAGTCCCACCCGGCCCCGGGGCCGGGTCAGGCCGAGGCGGCGCTGCCCTCCCGCTGCTCCAGCTCGTCCACCGTCATGAGCACGGCCCTGGGCTTGGAGCCTTCGGACGGGCCCACCACGCCCCGCTGCTCCAGCAGGTCCATGATCCGCCCGGCGCGGGCGAAGCCGACCCGGAGCTTGCGCTGGAGCATCGACGTGGAGCCGAGTTGGGAGCGCACGATCAGCTCCTGGGCGGCCACCAGCATGGCCTCGTCGTCGTCATCATCGGGCCGCGAGCCGGGGCCGGGGCCGCTCTTGGCGCCGGCAGGATCGGGAGCATCGCCCTCCACGCCCTCGACGTAGCGGGGCGACGCCTGGCGCACCCAGTGCGCCACCACGGCGCGCACCTCGTCCTCCCCCACCCACGGGCCCTGGATGCGGCGGGCCACATTGGACGAGGCGGTGAGCAGCAGCATGTCGCCCTTGCCCACCAGGCGCTCGGCGCCTGGCTGGTCGAGGATCACCCGGCTGTCGGCCAGCGACGACACGGCGAAGGCGAGGCGGGACGGCACGTTGGCCTTGATGACGCCGGTGATGACGTCGACCGACGGCCGCTGGGTGGCGATCACCAGGTGGATGCCGAAGGCGCGGCCCATCTGGGCGATGCGACAGATCGACTCCTCGACGTCGCGGGCGGCCACCATCATCAGGTCGTTGAGCTCGTCCACCACCACCAGCACGTAGGCCAGCCGGTGGTGCTCGACGGCGGCGGGGACGCCCGGCGCCTGCTCCTTGGTGAGCTCGCCGCGGTCGTAGGCGGCGTTGTAGCCGTTGATGTCCCGCACGCCCACCTCGGCCAGCAGGTCGGTGCGTCGCTCCATCTCGGTGACGGCCCAGGCCAGCGCGTTGGCCGCCTTGCGGGGGTTCACCACCACGGGCGTGAGGAGGTGGGGCAGCCCGTTGTACTGACCCAGCTCCACCCGCTTGGGATCGACCAGGATCATGCGCACCTGGTCGGGCGTGGCCCGCAGCAGGATCGACGTCAGGATGGAGTTGAGGCAGCTCGACTTGCCCGCTCCGGTGGCGCCGGCGATGAGGATGTGCGGCATGGAGGCGAGGCTCTCCATCACCGCCCGGCCGGCGATGTCGCGGCCGATGGCCACCTCCATCGGGTGGCGCGAGGCGCGGGCCTCCGGCGACCCCAGCACGTCGCCCAGGGACACCAGCTGGCGGGTGATGTTCGGTACCTCGACCCCGATGGCCGACCGGCCGGGGATGGGCGCCAGCAGCCGGATGTCAGGCGCCGCCATGGCGTAGGCGATGTCCTTCTGCAGGCTGGTGACCCGGGCGACCTTCACCCCGGGGCCGAGCTCGAGCTCGTAGCGGGTCACCGTCGGCCCCACCGTCTTGCCCACCAGGCGGGTCTCCACGCCGTGGGCGGCCAGCGACTCCTCGAGGGTGCGGCCCCGGGCGTCGAGGATCTTGTGGTCGATCTCCTGGTTCTTGGCCCGCTTCAGCAGGGCCAGCGGGGGGAGCCGCCAGTGGGTGGCCAGGGCGGCGGGACCAAGGTCGATCGCCAGCTGGTCGGCCTTGGGCGCCCGTTCGTGCGGGACGTGCACCCCGAGGTCGGGCACGGGTGCCGGGTCGTCGTCCTCGACAATCGCATCGACGGCTTCGGCCGGATCGTCGACCGGCGCGGCGGCCTCGGTGCTCTTCCTCGGCGTGCGGGAGGAGGGGTGGCGCTCGGCGGTGGCCTCGACCTCGGAACTGCGCCCGAGGGTGGCGATCCACCGGCCGGCGGGCTTGCTGGCGCGGCCGACAGCGGAGGCGCCGGCGGCGATCCGCTCGGCCGCCGACCGGGCGGGGGTGCGGGTGAGCACGAGGAGGGCGACGGCGGCCACGCTCACGAGCACGAGCCCGGCGCCCCAGGGCGAGATGAGCGCCCGCAGCGGGCCGGCCACGGCGACGCCGAGGTAGCCCCCGGCCCGGCGCAGCAGGCGCCCTTCGGCATCGATGCGGGGGACGCCACCGAGCAGGTGCCCGAGGCCGGCGCACGCCACCACGGCGAGCGTCGACCCGACGACAGCACGACCGGGCTCGGCTCGGGGACGGCCCCGCACGAGGGAGAGGCCGATGCCTGCCAGGGCCGGCGGCACGAGGAAGCGGGCCGCACCGAGCACCATGCCGGTGGCCTCGCCGAGGGCGCTGCCCGCGGGGCCGGCCAGGTCGGCGTAGATGCCGAGAGCGGCCAGGAGGCCGGCCACCAGCAGGGCCACGCCCCACACGTCGTCGGCCTGGCGCCCGAGGGAGCGGGCCAGGGCGTCGCGCAACCGCACGCCGACGGACGGGCCCTTGGCGGGCTTCCGGGCGGCCGCCCTGCCCTTGACGGCGGGGCGGCGCGCAGGTGCGGGGCGGCGCTTGGCCGGCGGACGCTTGGTCGTCGTCACAGTGGCAACAACAGTAACAGCAGCACCATGCGCCCCAGGGGAGCATTCGTTCGTTTCCGTGGTTCGGGGAACGTCCTCACTGAACGCGCTGGAGTCCGGCGTCGTCGGCTTGCGACGGCGTGGGGGTGCGGAATCCGGGCCCTGGCGCCGTCGGGACTGGGCGGAGCCGGCGTCGTCGGCTTGCGATGGCGTGGCGGGGTCAGTCGAGTTCGAGCGGCGGGCCATAGGTCAAGCGGCGCATCCGCCGGTTGTACTCGTCCTCTTCGATCTCGCCCTTGGCGAAGCGGGTCTCGAGGATCGCCTTGGGATCGAGCCGGGGACTCCGGCGGGCGCTTGCGGCCAGTCGACGGTCGTTCAACCAGGCCAGCGCCACGCCGGCGCTGCCGGTCCCCGCCACGAGGATCACGAGGCCTGTCGCCAGTTCGATCATCAACGCGAGAAAGTAGCCGGGCGGGCGGGTCGATCATGACCGCCACGCCTCGTAGATCCGCCGGACGATGTCCTCGATCGGCGGCTCCTCGATCGAGATGTCGCGCACGGGCGCCTGCTCGGCGACCCTGGCCAGCACGGCGGCCGCCGTGTGCTCGTCACGGGAGAAGCGCAGCCACTGCCTGGCGCCCTCGGCGCGGGTGACTTCGGCGCCGGGAACGTCGAGCGGCGGGCGGGGCTCCTCCAGGTCGACCACCAGGATCCGCTCGTCGCCGTAGCGCTCCTTGAGGCCGTTCACCGTTGTGTCCTCGAGGACCCGGCCGCGGTCGATGATGAGCAGACGGCTGCACAGCCGCTCGACGTCGACCAGGTCATGCGTGGTGAGCAGGACGGTGACGCCCCGGTCGCGGTTCAGGGCGAGCAGGAAGCTGCGCACCGCCTCCTTGCTCACCACGTCGAGGCCGATGGTGGGCTCGTCGAGGAAAAGGACCTCGGGGTCATGGAGCAGGGCGGCGGCCAGCTCGCCCCGCATGCGCTGCCCGAGAGAGAGCTGGCGGACGGGCGTGTCGAGGAACTCGTCCATGGCCAGCAGGCCGACGAAGGCGTCGACGTTGGCGCGGTGGCGGGCGGCGTCGACCCGGTAGACGTGGCGGAGCAGTTCGAAGGAGTCCCGAAGGGGCAGGTCCCACCACAGCTGGGTGCGCTGGCCGAACACCACACCGATGCGCCGGGCCACCTCGATTCGGGCCCGCGTGGGGTCGACGCCGGCGATCCGGACGCTCCCGCTGGTGGGCACGAGCACGCCCGTGCACAGCTTGACGGTCGTCGACTTCCCCGCCCCGTTGGGGCCGATGTAGCCCACCATGGCGCCGGCCTCGATGGCGAGCGTCACGTCGTCGACGGCCCGCACCGAGGACTTCGCCCGCCGGAGGCGGCCCGACCGCTTGGCGAGGGTGAACTCCTTCACGACGTCCTCGAGCTCGATGATCGCCACGTCAGCTCCCGGTGCTGCGGTAGTGGCGCACGGCCGTGAGCCACACGGCCCGGGCGGCGAGGACGAGGATGGCTGCGACCACAGGGGCGGCAAGCGCCGTCTCCACCGGCGCCCCGAGCGGGTCCGGCTTGTCGAGCAGGTAGGCGGCCGGGAAGTAGGCCACGAAGGCGAGGGGTACGACGAAGGTGACGAGCCGGCGTAGCCACGGCCCGAGCACGTCGATCGGGTACTGCGTCAGGTGGTTGCCGCCGTAGGTGAAGGCGTTGCCGAACTCCTGCGTCTCCACGGTCCAAAAGGAGATCGACGAGGTGAGGACCCAGATGGCCGAGAACACGGCGGTTCCCGAGGCCACGGCGACAGGGACGAGGAAGAACCGGGCCGGCGTCCAGTGGATGCCGGCGCCGGCCAGCGCGATGACCAGCACCACGCCGGGCTGGACCAGCCGCCCCGACCGCCGCAGGGCGAACTGGTCGGCGGAGAGCTGGAGCAGCGGCGACATGGGACGGAGGAGGAACCGATCGAAGGTTCCCGCCTTGATGTGCTTCGCGACGTACTCGACCTGGCTGGCGAACAGGTCCGCCAACGCGAAGGCGACGCCGCCGATCCCGTAGAGGAGCCCCACTTCCAGGGCCGACCATCCGGCCAGCGCGTCGATCCGTCCGAACAGGACGGCGATGACCGCCAGGTCGAGCCCGGCGACCAGCGTCTGGGTGAGAAGCAGCAGGACGAACGAGGTCCGGTACTGCCAGTCCGAGCGGATGCGGGCGGCCAGCAACCGAAGGTAGATCCCTAGCTGGACACGCGCCTCATGGCGCGTGTCGGCACCGGCGTCAGCCACCCTGCACCACCACCCGGCGGACGGCCCGGGCCAGCACGACCCGCCCGACGGCAGCAAGACCCAGCGCCCATGCGACCTGAAGACCGACGATGCGGGCCGCGTCGGCCCCCAGATGCTTGCCGAGAAAGACCTCGGCCGGCACCTGGAGCATGGAGGCGAAGGGCAGGGCCCGGGCCAGCGTCTCCAGCCAGTCAGGGAAGAACACAACGGGCACGAACAGGCCGCTGAGGAACAGGGCTGCCATCAGACCGAGGCCGCTGACACCGCGGTCGTCGAGGAGCCAGAAGGCGCTCAGGGCGAGGAGGAAACGCCACCCGAACGCCACCGCGACAGCTGCCACCACGCTGGCGACGAACCACGGCCAGAGAGCGGGCGCGGGCATGCGGAGGTCGAACACCGCCGCCCCCAAGGCGAAGGGGAGGATGGCCCGGAAGATGACGTAGAACGCCGCCTTGCCGTAGGCAACGGCCAGCAACCACGCCTGCAGGTCGACGGGCCGGAACAGGTCGGTGACGACGTCGCCGGTGCGTATCCGCTCCGGAAGCTCCGAGTCCCCGAACAGGCCGACCACCATGATCAGGGACTGGGCCACGAAGGTGAAGGTGACCGCGTCGGTGGCGTCGAAGCTGCCGACATCCGGTCGTTCCCGGTACACCGCCAGGAGCACGTAGGCGAGGAGGAAGCCGAAGACCGTGTTCGTGAACAGCCCGGCGGCGGTGGCGCCGCGGTAGGCCGTCATGCGCCGGAACGTCTGCCGGGCAACGACCGCAAGGACCCGCACCCCCCACCCCCTTCGAGGTAGGAGAAGCTAGACCTCCATCACCACCGGCACGATCATGGGCCGGCGGCGGGTGCGCTCGTTGATGAACTTGGCCAGCGCCGTGCGGACGTGGCGCTTCATGACCTCGAAGTCGGTGCCGCCGTCGTCGAGCGCCACCTGCTCCAGGCGGGCCAGCACGACCTTGCGGGCCTCGTCGAGCAGGCCCTCGGCCTCCCGCTCGAACACCCAGCCCCGGGTGATGATCTCGGGGCCGGTGAGCACCTCGCCGGTGCGGGAGTCGACGGTGACGACCACCAGCACCACGCCCTCCTCGGCCAGCACGAGCCGGTCACGGAGCACGCCGTGGCCGACGTCGCCCACGATGCCGTCGACGTAGAGGTAGCCGGCCGGCACCTCACCGGCGAAGTCGAGGCCGGCGTCGCTCAGCTCGACCACGTCGCCGTCCTCGGCCAGGAGGACTTTCTCGGTGGCCACGCCCATCTTCATGGCCAGGCGGCTGTGGTGGGTGAGGTGGCGGTACTCGCCGTGCACCGGGATGAAGTGCTCGGGACGGGCGATGGCCAGGAGAGTGGAGAGCTCGCCCTGCATGGCGTGGCCGCTCACGTGCACGTCGGCGATGCCGGAGTGGATCACCTCGGCGCCGCGGCGGTGGAGGCCGTCGATGACCTTGCCCACGTTCATCTCGTTGCCGGGGATGGCGTGGCTGCTCAGGATGACGAGGTCGCCCTCGCCCACCTTGAGGCGCTTGTTCTCGCCCGCCGCCATGAGGGCGAGGGCCGACATGGGCTCGCCCTGGGAGCCGGTGGAGATGACGCAGACCCGGCGGGGGTCGAGGTCGCCGATCTTGTCGATGTCGACGATGGACGCGTCGGGGATGTGGAGCAGGCCCATGTCGCGTGCCAACGCCACGTTCTTGGCCATCGAGCGGCCCAGGGTTGCGATGGTGCGCCCGCTGGCGATGGCGATCTCGGCCACCTGCTGCACCCGGTGGATGTGGCTGGCGAAGCAGGTGACGATCACCCGCTTGTCGGCGTGATCGCGGAAGATGTCCCGCAGGGTCTCCCCCACCGACGACTCGCTGGCCGTGTAGCCCGGCTCCTCGGCGTTGGTGGAGTCGGACAGCAGGAGGCGGACGCCCTCCTCCGACGAGATGGCCCCGATGCGCGCCAGGTCGGTGAGGCGGCCGTCGACCGGGGTGAGGTCGAGCTTGAAGTCGCCGGAATGCAGGATCACGCCCTGGGGGGTGTGGAAGGCGGTGGCGAAGCCGTGGGGCACCGAGTGGGTGACGGGGATGAACTCCACGTCGAACGGGCCGATCATGCGTCGCTCGCCGTCGCGCACGGTGATCAGCTCGGTGCGGTCGAGGACGCCCGCCTCCTCCAGCCGGTTGCGGGCCAGGCCGAGGGTGAGGGCGGAGCCGTAGATCGGGAAGGACAGTTCGCGCAGCAGGAAGGACAGGCCGCCGGCGTGGTCCTCGTGGCCGTGGGTGACCACGCAGCCCTCGACCCGGGCCGCGTTCTGGCGCAGCCAGGTGAAGTCGGGCAGCACGAGGTCGACGCCCGGCATCTCCAGGTCGGGGAACATGAGGCCGCAGTCCAGGAGCAGGATGCGCCCGCCCAACTCGAATGCCGCGCAGTTGCGCCCGATCTCGCCGAGGCCGCCGAGGAAGGTGATGCGTACGGGCTCAGCCATACGGAGCCGGCGCATCGTCACCGAGGGCGGCCAGCACCTCGCGGGCCCGGTCTTCCAGGCCGTCGGGTGCGGCGCCCATGGGCAGGCGGCACTGGCCGACGGGCAGGCCGAGCACCCGCAGCATCGCCTTGGAGGGCACCGGGTTGGGGGCGTCGTCGCCCGTCTCGAAGGCGAAGCTCGGGAGCATCGACGTGTTGATGCGCCGGGCCTCCTCCACGTCGCCTTTGACGAAGGCGTCGATCATCCGGCCGTGCAGGCGGCCCGTCCAGTGTGTGGCCACCCCCACGGTACCGACCGCCCCGATGGCGAGGAGCGGGAGGGTCACGCCGTCCTCGCCGCTGTAGAGCTCGAAGCCGTCTGGGGCCTCGGCGACCAGACGGGCCGATCCGGCCAGGTCGCTGGTGGCGTCTTTCACTCCGACGATGGTGGGCACCTCTCGTGCTAGCCGCAGCAGCGTGTCGTGGGCGATCTTTCGCCCGCTGCGGATGGGGATGTCGTAGAGCATGACAGGCAGCGCGGTGGCACCCGCCATGGCCCGGAAGTGGGCCTCGATACCGGCCTGCGAGGGCCGGTTGTAGTAAGGGGTGACGGCCAGCAGCCCCGCCGCGCCGACGTCGGCCGCCCGCTCCGCCAGCCCGACGGAGTGCGCCGTGTCGTTGGTGCCGGCTCCGGCCAGCACCGGCACGGTGACGGCCTCGACGGTTGCCCGCCACAGGTCGACCCGCTCATCGTCGGTGAGCACCGGCGCCTCGCCGGTGGTGCCGGCCACCACCAGGCCCTCGCTGCCGTTGTCGACCAGCCAGCGGGCCAGGACGGCAACGGCGGCGAGATCGAGGCGGCCCTCGTCGTCGAAGGGCGTGACCATGGCGGTGAGGACGGCGCCGAAGCGACCCCCTGGCCCGGTGGCGTCCATCGCCGCAGGCTACAGCAGCATGGGGCCGCTCCTAGGAGACCAGATGACCGGCGAAGAGTTCGGTCAGCTCTCCACGCCCGCCCACGTGTTCGACGAGGAGCCGGGCGAACAGCTCCATGAGCACCACGGAGGTGCCGGCCAGTCCGCCCGGCCCTCGGCCGACGGCGCACAGCGTGCCGAAGACCGTCCCGTCATGCATGAGCACCGGCACGGTAATCAGGGAGGTGGCGCCGAAGGAGCGCACGAGGTGATGGCCGTCGTAGCGGATCGTGAGGTCGGACACGAACCGGGCACCGCCTCGGAGCATGTCGCAGCACGGCGAGCCGGGCCACGGCACCCGGGTCCCCTCGACGAGGACCTCCTGATCCGTACTGAAGCGCAGCTCCTGGTCCGGCTCTGCCCAGTGGACCTCGGTGAGGAACACGGCGTCCGCTCCCGTCACCCGCTGCAGCTCGTACAGCACCGGGCGGATCCGATCGCTGCCGTCGGCCGGACGGGTGGTCTCCGCCACCAGGCCCATCAGCGACTGCTCGGCCGGGCTCAGGCCGCCGCCCGCGGCGCCCGCAGGCTCGAGGAGCCCGCCGGGGTCGGCCAGGAGCTGGAGGAGGCGCTCCCCGGGCAGCGGACGCGACAGCAGGTAGCCCTGCACCTCCTCGCACCCGTGCTGGTGAAGGCAGGCGAGCTGCTCGGCCGTCTCCACGCCCTCGGCGACCGTCGTGAGCTGCAGGCTGTGGGCCATGGCGACGATGGCGGCCACGATCGGGGCGTCGTCGCCTGACGACGTGATCTCGGAGATGAACGACTGGTCGATCTTCAACTTGTCGACAGGGAACGACCGCAGACGACTGAGCGACGACCAGCCGGTGCCGAAGTCGTCGATGGCGAGGCGGACACCGAGCGCCCGCAGCGCTTCGAGGGTCGGGACGATGGATGTGGCGTCGCTCATGAGGGCACCTTCGGTGATCTCCAGCACGAGGCTGGACGGGGAAAGGTGGCTCTCCGCCAACGCCTTGCGCACCTCGTCCAACAGCCAGGGGCTGGTGAGCTGGCGGGCGGCCACGTTGACGGCCATGGCGAACGGCGGCTCGGTCGGATAGGCCTCCTGGAAGCGCTTGGCCTGGCGGCAGGCCTCGCCCAGTACCCACCGGCCAAGGTCGACCACCAGGCCGCTCTCCTCGGCCAGCGGCACGAACTCGGCCGGCGACACCATTCCCCGCTCGGGGTGCTCCCACCGGGCCAGGGCCTCCGCTCCCGAGATGCGCCCGCCGGGCAGCTCCACCACGGGCTGGTAGTGCAGGGTGAGCTCCCGCCTGCGCAGGGCGACGCGTAGGTCGGTCTCGAGCTCCACGCGGTCGAGGGCGGCCGCGTGCATCTCCCGCTCGTAGACCTCGTAGACCCCCTTGCCCTTGGACTTGGCCACGTACATGGCCAGATCGGCGTTGCGGAGCAGCTCCTCGGCGCTCAGCGTCGACGTGGACCCCAGCGCGACGCCGACGCTGCCCTGGGTCACGATCGCCTTGCCGTCGATGTCCACCGGTGCGCGCAGGCGGTACACGATCCGCTGTGCCACCACCGCCGGGCCTTCGAGATCGGCCCGCTCGAGCAGCACGGCGAACTCGTCACCGCCCATGCGGGCCACCGTGTCGCCGGCCCGCAGGCAGTCCTGCAGCCGGTGCGCCACCTCGGTGAGCAACCGGTCCCCGGCATCATGGCCGAGGCTGTCGTTGACCTGCTTGAACCCGTCCAGGTCGATCATGAGCACGGCCAGCAGCTCCGGGTTGCGCCGGGCCCGGGCCAGGGCGTGCTCGAGCCGGTCACGGAACAGCACGCGGTTGCCGAGACCGGTGAGCGGGTCGTGCAGTGCCTGCAGGCGGAGCTGGCCCTCGAGGACGGAGCGCTCGGTGATGTCGCGGCTGGTAAGGACGAAGCCCCGCACGGCTTCGTTTTGGAGAAGGTTGCTCACGGTGATCTCGGCCTGGCAGAGCGAGTCGTCCGAACGCCGGAGCTGGGCGGTGATCACGGATGGGACGGCAGGAGGAGGGGCAGCGGCCCTCACCAGCTCCATGGTCGACCGGCGGTCCTCGGACGCCAGGAGGTCTTCGAGGCGCTTGCCGACAAGATCCTCAGCAACGTGGCCGAGCACCCGCGTGATCGATGCGCTCTGGTAGCTGATGATCCCGCTGCTGTCCACCACCGTGAGCACATCCGAGGCGTTCTGGGCGATGGAGCGGAAACGGCGCTCCTGGCGCCGCAGCTCGGCGGTGCGGTGCCGCACCCTCGCTTCGAGCTCCTGGGTCAGCTCCAGGTTCTCCAGCTGGGACAGCATCTGCCGGGCCAGCAGCAGGACGATGATGACCGCGCCGTTGACGGCCAGGAACGCAGGTGCTCCCCGGTCGACGCGGTGACCCACCGCCACCGCGGCGGCGAGCACCAGCGGGATGTACGGGACAAAGATCCCGAGTTTCCCTCCAGCCCGTGACTCGGTCGAGATGGGGGACGTGCCGGCGTCGAAGGCCAGGGCGGCGAGCCCGACGAACAGGCAGCCGGCCAGCCAGCTGAACGACTGGGTCCACGGCGCCGAGTCGAGCCCGGCCAACTGCACGTAGGCGAAGGAGCTGTGGCCGACGGCAAACAGGCCGAGGCCCGCTCCCAGCAGCGCCCAGGGCAACCTCGAGCCGCCGTTCACGCGCCCCGCGGCCACGAGGACCAACGACGCCAGCACCACGTCGCCCATGGGGTAGGCCACGCCGAGCACACGCGCCGGCCCGTCCCCGGCCGAGCGGTAGAGGCCCTCCAACACCGCCGCCCAGCTGACGAAGAGCAGCGAGGCGGCGATCAGCAGTCCATCGAGCAGCGTCCGCATCCGCGCCGCGCTCGACAGTGCCCCTCCGAGGAAGGCCAGCAGCGCCAGCACCGACAGCAGGAGGGCGACGTTGCTCGGCACGTCGGCCGGCGACGGGAAGGCCAGCCGGCGGCCCGTGGTCACCTCCCGGAACCCGGCCATGGCCTGGGAGACCACCCAGCAGGTACCGGTGAGGCCGAAGAGGGTCCATCCCCGGCGGGTCCCGCCCAAGGTACGGCGCGCGACGACGAAGCATGCGACCGCTGTCGCCACGGAGCCGAGCAGCAGGGTTCCCCGCAGCATGAGCTGTGTGAGAGTCGGGCCCCCCACGCCGGTGAGCGCCCACGCCACGTGGACCCCGGCGAGAGCGCCGGCGCCGATGGCGGCCCGCCAGACCCGCGGAGTCATCGGTTGACGCCCCGGAGCCGGTCGGCAATGGAGTCGGCCCGCGTCGGATCGTCGATCCAGGTCGGCTCTGTCGGGCTCGCGGTGGGGGCCGCCATCACAGCTGTCTTCGGCATCCGGGGGCCCGGCCTGTTGGGGCAGTTCCGGCCGCCGGGGTACCGGGCCCGATGCCCTTCCCGGGCTACTGCTGGTCGCCGGCGCCCTCGGCCAGGGCGAACATGGCCTCGTGCTCAGGGTCCTCCCAGTGCTCGAAGCCGATGACACCGAGCTCCACGAAGCGGTCCCGCAGCCAGCCGCCGTTGGCGTCGAGCAGGCCGAGGCGCCGGCAGTTGGGGACGATGCGGGAGAACAGCATCGACTGGAACATCAGGCGCTCCGGCGCCTGCTGCACCAGCGGGGCGGCGACGGCGGGCGAGATGCCCATCCGCTCGAACACCTCCTGCTGGAGGAAGCGGTCCCGCATGCGCACGGCCGCCTCGAAGGCGAACTCCTGGCGCTCCTTCATCTCGGCGTCGCTCAGCTCGGCGTAGTAGTCGTGCAGGCTCAGGACGCCGAAGGCCACGTGACGGGCCTCGTCGTTCATGACGTAGCGCAGCAGCTGCTTGAGCAGGGGCTCGGTGCTGAGCTGGGAGATGAACCCGAAGGCGGCCAGCGCCAGGCCCTCCACCATGATCTGCATGCCCAGGTAGGTCATGTCCCAGCGGCTGTCGGAGATGATGTCGTCGAGCAGCAGCTTCAGGTGGGCGTTGATCGGGTAGTGCCCCGACAGCTTCTCGTCGAGGTAGCGGGCGAACACCTCGACGTGGCGGGCCTCGTCCATCACCTGGGTTGCGGCGTAGTACTTGGCGTCGATCCAGGGCACCGACTCCACGATCTTTGCCGTGCACACGAGGGCGCCCTGCTCGCCGTGGAGGAACTGCGACAGCGTCCAGTTCTGGCTCTCGATGCCGAACTCCAGCCACTCCTTGTCGCCCCACAGGGCGAGGGGCGTGCCGCTCACGTCGGCGTTGCCGCCGAGGAGGCTCTGGGCGGCGAAGTTGTTGTCGGCGACCACCTTCTCCTGGTCGACATCGGTGTCCCAGGCCAGGTCCGTCCTGGCGTTCCACATCGAGATCTTGGACTTCTCGTAGAGGCGCTCCAGCTTGGGGCGGGAGCCCTTGGTGTAGTCCCACGTGAAGATGGCGTCGGCGTTGTCCCGCACGGCGTGGAGGGCCTCGTCGACGTCGGTGTTGGTCACGGACATGACCGCCTCGAGGTCGAAGACCTCGTCCCGCCCGGCCGGTTGATCCTCGATGAGACCCACGGAACGAAGATACCGCCGCTCCGGCGCAACGCCGCTCCCATTGCCCGTCGGGGGCGGCGGTAGCGTCTCGACCTTGCACACCACCTCGCCCGGACGGCCGCCGCCCAGCCGTCGGACGCTCGCGCTCATCGTCGGGCCCATCCTGGCCGTGGTGGTCGTGGGCACGCTCGGCAACATGTTCCATCCCACCCTGCTGAGAGACCATCCCCTCTGGCTCGTCGCCATGGAGCCGCGCAACCGGTTCCTGCTGCTCGTAGCGGCCAAGGTGGACTTCGTGCCCTTCCTGGTCGTGGCCACCGTCCGCCGGCTCGTCTCTGACCCCCTGTTCTTCCTGCTCGGCTACCTCTACGGCAACGCCGGCGTGCGCTGGATCGAGCGCCGCCTGGGCGACGACGTCGGCATCGTGCGGGCCGTCGAGCGGGGCTTCTCCAAGGCGGCGCCGGTGATGGTGTTCCTCTTCCCGGGAGCCCTGGTCTGCGTCCTTGCCGGCGCCACGGGCATGAGCCCGGTGGTGTTCCTGGCCCTGAACCTGGCCGGCACGGTCACCGTGGTCACCCTGCTGTACCGGTTCGCCGAGGTGTTCGACGGCCCCCTCGGCGCCGTCAACCGCTTCTACGGGGACAACGCCCGGCTGTTGACGGTGCTGTCGATCGTGGCCGTGGTGGTCTGGGCGTGGAGCCAGCGCCGCCGGGGCCGCTCGGACCTGCGGTCCATCTCCGCCATCGAGAAGGAGCTGGCGGACGCGGCGGACGACGCCGACAGTCAAGCCGGTGGGGACGCCGGCAACGGGAGGACGCAGCAGTGACCGGCCCGGGAGCGGGCGCCGGTGCACCGGGCGGCGCGGCGGAGCAGCCGGCCCACAGCCGCCGGTCGCTGTACCTCGTCCTGGCCCCCATCGTCGTGCTCACCGCCCTGTCGTACGTGGGAGATGCCCTGTATCCCACGCTGATCAACAGCCATCCGGTCTGGGTGATCCTGCTCAACGCGCGCAAGCGGTACCTGGTGCTGGCCTCCCCGCAGATCGACGTGGTGACCTTCGTCATCGTCGGCGTGGGCCGCCAGCTGTTGTCGGACCCCCTCTACTTCTTCATCGGCCGTCGCTACGGCGACGCGGGCGTGCGGTGGCTGGAGCGCAAGCTGGGCCAAGGGGCTTCCGGCGTCACGATCTTCGAAGGGTGGTTCAAGAAGGCGGCCTACCCCATGGTGGCCATCGCCCCCAACCCGATCATCTGCGTGCTGGCCGGCGCCTCCAAGATGAAGACGGGCGTGTTCTTCGCCCTCAACCTCAGCGGCACGATCGTCACGATCATCCTCCTGCGGATCTTCGGTGACGTGTTCTCGAGCCCGCTCGACGGCGTGCTGGGGTTCCTGCGTCGCTACCAGTGGCCGCTCACGGCGCTGTCGGTCGTGCTGGTCGTGGTCCAGATCGTCATGGCCCGCAGGAGCGGCACGTCGGAGCTGGAGTCGGTGTCGACCATCGAGCGCGAGCTCGAACAGGCGCGGGCGGAGACCGAGGAAGGCGGCGGGCCGGCGGGGGCACGGAACGAGGGGGACGAGCCCACAGCAGGCACCGACAGGCGCTGAGGGCGTTCGGTGAAGGGCACGAGGCCGGCGTGCACCTCTCTCGACCACAGGGCCGCACGTTCGTAGACTGGGCAGATGGCGATGGCCCTGCCGCGAGGTCCCCTCACCGTGGACGACCTCGATGCATTCCCCGACGACGGTCACCGGTACGAACTCATGGACGGGACGCTGCTCGTGACCCCTTCGCCCGGCGCCCCGCACCAGCTCGCCCTCGGCCGCCTCTTCCTCGCGCTCAGCGACGGCCTGCCCGACGGGCTCGTGGCCATGCTGGGCCCCTACGACTACCTCATCTCGCCCGGCACCGTCCTCATCCCCGACCTCCTCGTGGTCCGGGCCGACCAGCTGGGCGCCCGCCGGCTCACGGCCACGCCGCTCCTCGTCGTCGAGATCCTCTCGCCGTCCACCCGCCGCACCGACCTGGGCTCGAAGCGGCTCGCCTACCAGGACGCCGGCGTCGGCACCTACTGGGTTCTCGACCCCGTCGCCCCGGCCCTCACCGTGCACCGCCTCGACGCCGCCGGCGCCTATCAGACGACCATCGTCGCCGCGCCAGCGACCTGGACCGACCCGGACCTCGGCGTCACCGTCGACCCGGCGCAGCTCTGCCGCCCCGCCCACTGACGCTGCCGCCCCGGCCCCGCCGCCCCTCTGGACGGGCTTGCGCGGCCTCGCCGGGAGCCGGCTACAGACCGAGCAGGGTGTCGAGGCCGATGGTGAGGCCGGGGTGGTCGGCCACCGCCTTCACGGCCAGCAGCACGCCGGGCATGAACGACGACCGGTCGAACGAGTCGTGGCGGATGCTGAGGGTCTGGCCGGTGGTGCCGAGGAGCACCTCCTGGTGGGCTACCAGCCCCCGCAGGCGCACCGAATGGACCCGGATGCCGGGCGGGATGCTGCCGCCCCTGGCCCCTGCCACCACCTCGTCGGTGGTGGGGTCGGGCGCCCAGTCGCCGGAGGCTGCAGCCATGCGCTCGATGGTGAGGAGGGCCGTGCCCGACGGGGCGTCGATCTTGGCGTCGTGGTGGAGCTCGATCACCTCGGCCGTCTCGAACCAGGGCGCCGCCATCTCGGCGAAGCGCATCATCAGCACGGCGCCGATGGCGAAGTTCGGCGCCACCACGCAGTTCACACCGTCGACGAACGCCCCCCGCAGACCGTCGAAGTCGCCCTCGGTGAGCCCGGTGGTGCCCACCACCGCGTGCACCCCGTTGGCCGCGCACCACCGGAGGTTCTGGCGAGCCGCCGTCGCCTCGGTGAAGTCCACGACCACGTCGGCGCCGGCGTCGGCCAGCGCCGACGCATCGCCGGAGATCTGGATGCCGGACACCCCGGGGCCGACCAGCTGGCGGAGGTCGATACCGCGGTGGTGGGGGTCGACGGCGGCGACCAGCTCGAGGCCGGGGTCGTCGGCGACCGCCCTGCACACCGTGGAGCCCATCCGGCCGCCGGCGCCGAACACCCCTACCCGCACGGGATCAGGCCACCCGCGAGGTGTCGAAGGCGCCGTCCTCGACGGGGCCGACGACGGCCAGCACGCGCTCGTTGCCGAGCACCCCGGCAGCGACCCGGGAGACGTCGTCGAGGGAGATGGCTGCGATGCGCGACACCACCTCGTCGACCGTGAGGATCGTGCGGTGGATGAGCTGGCTGCGCCCGATCCGGCTCATGCGGGCGGCGGAGTCCTCGAGCGACAGGGCGAGTTCGCCGACCAGGTGGCCCTTGGCCACCTCGAGCTCGCGCTCCATGACCCCTGACGCGGCCACCTCGTCGAGCTCGGCCCGGATGAGGTCGAGCACCTCGGGCACCCGCGCTGGCATGGTGCCGGCGTACACGGCCAGGGCGCCGCTGTCGACCAGGGCCGACCGGTACGAGTACACCGAGTAAGCGAGACCGCGCTCCTCGCGGATCTTCTGGAACAGGCGCGACGACAGCCCGCCACCGAGGACGTGGTTCACCACGGCGAGGGCGTAGCGGTCGTCGGAGTGGCTGGGAATGCTGCGCATGCCGACGACGAGGTGGACCTGCTCGGTGGGTCGGGGGTCGATGGCCAGCGGCTGCGGCGCGGCGGTGGGCGGGGTGCGCACCGGCGCCGAGCCGCCGTCGGGACCGGCGAAGCGGCGCTGGATCCCGTCGACGATGGCGGCGTGCTCGAGGTTGCCCGCGGCCGCGAACACCGTGTTCCCGGGACGGTAGTGGTGGGCGTGGAAGTCGGCGATGTCGGCCCTGCTCATGGCCTCGATCGAGGGCTCGTCGCCCAGGACCTCGCGCCCCACCGGGTGGTCGGGGAACAGGGCCTCGGTGAAGACCTCGTGCACGAGATCGGCGGGCTCGTCGGCCCGCATGAGGATCTCCTCCAGGATCACCTGGCGCTCGGCCTCGACCTCCTCGGGCCGAAAGGCCGGGCTCCACAGGATGTCGGAGAGGATGTCGAGGCCGAGGTCGAGGCTGTCGTCCAGCACCCGGAGGTAGAACGCCGTGTACTCCTTGGTGGTGAAGGCGTTCATGTCGCCGCCCACGGCGTCGACGTCCTCGGCGATCTGGCGGGCCGTGCGCGTGGCCGTGCCCTTGAACAGCAGGTGCTCGAGGAAGTGGGAGGCGCCGAACAGGCCGTCCCCCTCGTCACGTGAGCCGGTGCCCACCCAGAACCCGGCGCTCACCGAGCGCACCCAGGGGATGCGCTCGGTGACGACGGTGAGGCCGTTGTCCAGCGTTGTCGACTCGATCACAGGAGCCGCAGACTAGCGACGCCCGCCGCCTCCGCCCCGCCTGGGATTGCGGCGGGGGCCGTCGCCGCCCCGCTCATCGGACCGCCGGGCCCCGCCGAACCCCTCGCGGGGCGCACCACCGGCAGGTGCAGGCCCGAGGTCGCCGAACTCCGACGCCGCCTCGGACTCCCAGGCCGCCTCGAACGAGACGGTGTCGGCGCCCGACGCCGCCGGGGCGTCTGCCGGGGGCGCCGAGGCCCGGGGAGCCCGGTCACCGGACTCCCGCGACCGGCCGCCACCGGAGTCACCCCGGGGGGCGCGCTCGCGCGCCGGCGCCGGTGCGTCGCCGCCCGCTGTCTCGCCGTCGGGGCCGACCGGCGAGAGGGAGACCTTCCCCTGCTGGTCGATGTCGTCGACGCGGACGGTGATCTCGTCGCCCAGGTCGACCACGTCCTCCACCCGCTCCACCCGCTTGCCCTGGCCCAGCTTGGAGATGTGGACCAGGCCGTCGCGGCCGGGGAGGATGTTGACGAAGGCGCCGAACTTGGTGACGTTGACCACCCGGCCGGTGTAGATCGTGCCGATCACGGCCTTGGGCGGGTCGAGGATCAGCTCGATGCGGCGCCGGGCCTCGGTGACGGCAGAGCCGTCCTTGGCCCCGATGGTGACGGTGCCAACCATGCCGTCGTCGTCGACGTTGATGTCGGCGCCCGTCTCCAGCTGCAGGGCGTTGATGACCTTGCCCTTGGGACCGATGACCTCGCCGATCTTGTCGATCGGGATCTGGATGCTGACGATCTTGGGTGCGGTGGCGGCCACTTCCTCGCGGGGCTCCGGCAGGGCCTCGGCCATGACCCCGAGGATCTGCAGGCGGGCATCGCGGGCCTGCTGCAGGGCCTTGCCCAGCACGTCCGCCGGAATGCCGGCGATCTTGGTGTCGAGCTGGAGGGCGGTGACGAAGTCCTTTGTGCCGGCGACTTTGAAGTCCATGTCGCCGAAGGCGTCCTCGGCCCCGAGGATGTCGGTGAGGGTGGTGTACTTGCCCTCGGCGTAGATGAGGCCCATGGCGATGCCGGCCACCGGCGCCTTGAGGGGCACGCCGGCGTCCATGAGCGACAGGGTCGAGGCGCACACCGACGCCATCGAGGTGGAGCCGTTGGACGACAGCACGTCGCTCACCACGCGAATGGCGTAGGGGAACTCCTCGAGCGGCGGCACCACGGGCAGCAGGGCCCGCTCGGCCAGCAGGCCGTGGCCGATCTCGCGGCGCTTGGGACCGCGCATGAAGCCGGTCTCGCCGGTGGAGAAGGGCGGGAAGTTGTAGTGGTGCATGTAGCGCTTGCGCACCTCGGTGCCGATGGTGTCGAGCAGCTGGTCCATCCGCGGCATGCCGAGGGTGGACACGCCCATCACCTGGGTCTCGCCCCGCTGGAACAGGGCCGAGCCGTGGGCGGTGGGGATCTGGGAGACCTCGGCGCTGAGGGGCCGGATGTCGGTGACGCTGCGACCGTCGATGCGGAAGCCGTCCTCCACGACCCGGCGGCGGATCAGCGCCTTGGTGAGGGCCTTGACCGCCGCCTTGACCTCCTTCTCGCGGCCTTCGAAGGTGTCGCCCAGCTTCTCGGCGACGGTGACGGCGGCGTCCTCCAGGGCGGCGTTGCGCTCGGCCTTGTCGACGATGGTGATGGCCTTGCCCACGGGCTCGGCGCCCGACTCCTTCACGGCGTCCCACACGTCGTCGGCATAGTCAGCGGTCACGGGGAAGGCCATGACCTCCTTCTTGCCGCCGACCTTGTCGACCAGCTGGCGCTGCAGCTCGATCGACTCGTTGATCCAGGTCTTGGCCGCCTCCAGGCCGGAGGCGATGACCTCCTCGGTGACCTTGGGCGCGCCGTCTTCGTAGTAGCGCCAGGCGTTCTCGGTGCCGCCGGCCTCCACCATCATGATGGCGACGTCGCCGTCGTCGAGGGCCCGGCCGGCCACGACCAGCTCGAACGTGCCGGCGTCGCCCTCCTGGTAGGTGGCGTGGGGGACCCAGCCGCCCTCGGTGTCGTAGGCGATGCGCACGGCGCCGATGGGGCCGTCGAAGGGGATGTTGGAGATCATCAGGGCGGCCGAGGCGGCGTTGATGGCCACGATGTCGTGGGGGTTCTCCTGGTCGGCGCCGAAGACGGTGGCGACCACGTGGACCTCGTTGCGGAAGCCGGACGGGAACGACGGGCGCAGCGGCCGGTCGATCAGGCGGCAGGTGAGGATGGCCTGGTCGGTGGCCCGGCCCTCCCGGCGGAAGAACGAGCCGGGGATCTTGCCGGCGGCGTACATCCGCTCCTCGACGTCGACCGTGAGGGGGAAGAAGTCGACGCCCTCCCGGGGCTGCTTGGCGGCGGTGGCCGTGACCAGCACGACGGTGTCGCCGATGCGGGCGACGACGGCGCCGCCCGCCTGCCCGGCGAGCTTGCCGGTCTCGAAGGAAAGATTCTTGTCGGTCCCGCTGACGGGACCGGAGACGGAAATGGCCTCTGCCACTTGCGCTCCTCTCGTGAAGGGCGGCGGCCGGGCCAGTTCCCAGTGGTCACGCTCCCACCCCGCAGGGTCGGGCTCGTGGCCACTGGCAGCTGGACACCGTCACCGCTGCGATATGCGAAACGAGCGGCCCCGTTGGGCCGCTCGCGGTGCTACTGGGTACTTATCGGCGGAGGCCGAGGCGCCCGATGATCGTCCGGTACCGCTCGACGTCGTTGGATTTCACGTAGTCGAGCAGGCGGCGGCGCTGGCCGATGATCTTCATGAGGCCACGGCGGGTGTGGTGGTCGCCCTTGTGCAGCTTGAGATGGGCGGTGAGGTGGTCGATGCGCTGGCTGAGCAGCGCGATCTGGACCTCGGACGATCCCGTGTCGGTCTCGTGGAGTCGGTGTTCAGCGATTGTCGCTGCCTTGTCGGGCATGTATCAGGAACCTCAGAATCCAGCCTGGGACGCGGACCGGCGGTCGCCGGAGCGCTGAGGCATCGTAGCAGGGGTCCCGCGAAGCGGACGAACAAGCCGGCTTCCGGTTCACCTCCCGCCCGCCAGCCGGGTTCTGCGCACGTCTGCGTCCGGTATGCGGACGTGGATGTGCACAGAATCCCCGTCGGGACCGCAGGGGGCCGGCGGTAACGTCTCGGGCATGGCCGATGACCTGCGGGTGAGCGGGTCGCTGCGCATACCGCTGGCCGAGCTGGAGTGGCGGTTCTCCCGCAGCGGCGGGCCCGGTGGCCAGCACGCCAACACGGCCGACACCCGGGCCGAGGTGCGCTTCGACGTGGCCGGCTCCCCCAGCCTGGGTCCCCGCCAGCGGGCCCGCCTGCTGGAGCGCCTGGGGCCGGTGGTGCGGGTGGTGGCGTCGGACGAGCGCTCGCAGGCCCGCAACCGCCAGCTGGCCCTCGACCGCCTGGCTGCCCGCCTGACCGAGGCCCTGCACATCGAGCGGGCCCGGCGGCCCACCCGGCCGAGCAGGGGCGCCAAGGAGCGCCGGCTCGAGGCCAAACGCCACCAGGGGGAGCGCAAGCGCATGCGGGGCCGGCCCCCGTCCCCCGACGACTGAGCCGCCTCCTCCGCGAGCCGCCCATCGCCGACCGGGCGGCCGGCGGCCGCCTACGCCGGCGCCAGCAGCGCCCGGGTGGTGGTGACGTCGTCGTCCATCTGGGCGACCAGGGCGTCGACGGAGTCGAAGCGCAGCTCGCCCCGGATGCGGGCCGTGAAGCGGACGGCCGCCGCCTCGCCGTAAAGGTCGCCGTCGAAGTCGAGGAGGTAGGCCTCGAGCACCGAGGCGTCGGCGCCGGGATAGAAGGTGGGGCGGCGGCCGAGCGAGATGGCGGCCGGGTGCAACGAGCCGCCGGGCCGCCGGTACCAGCCGGCGTAGATGCCGTCGGCGGGCAGGAGGATCCCGCCCGGCACCTCCACGTTGGCCGTCGGGTAGCCGAGGTCCCGCCCCCGCTGGTCGCCCGCCACGACCCTGCCCCGCACCTCGTGCGGGCGGCCGAGCAGGATGGCGGCGCCGCCCGCGTCGCCTTTCGCCAGAAGGCGGCGGATGCGGGTGGACGACACCTCCTCGCCGCCCGGCCCGTCGTCCGCCACCAGGCTGATGCCGAGGACGTCGAACCCGAGCTCTGCGCCCATGGCCTGGAGGAGCCCCACGTTGCCGCGCCGGCGGTGCCCGAAGTGGAAGTCGTGCCCCACCACGACGGCCCTGGCGGACAGGCAGTCCACCAGCAGGTCGCGCACGAAGGCCTCGGCCGACTCGGCCGCCCGCGTCTCGTCGAAGCGCACCACGTAGGCGTAGTCCATGCCGGTGGTGGCCAGCAGCTCCAGCTTCTGGGCCAGGTCGGTGAGCACCTGGGGCGCCGACCCCGGCCGCACCACGGTGGCGGGGTGGCGGTCGAAGGTGACCACGGCGGCGGCGGCCCCCAGCTGGTCGGCCATGCTCCGCACCCGGCCGAGCAGGGCCCGATGGCCAAGGTGCACGCCGTCGTAGGCCCCGATGGTGACCACGCTGCCCTGGGCTGGGCGGGGACAAGCAGCCGGCTCGGTAAGCACCTCCACGACGGCGAGGCTACTGACGCCCCGCCGCCCCTCCCCCGCCCCCCCGGCCGCCCGCCCCGCTTCGGCGTTCTGGCAGCGGAATCAGGCCCCCTGCGGCGCGACTCCGCTGCCAGAACGCCGAGTGGGGCGTCAGGGGGTGGTGAGGACGACGGCGGGCTTGACCCGGCCGTCGGGGTGGCGCTCGTAGACGGCGAGCAGCGTGCCGGCGCCGTCGAGGACGGCCCACGGGCCCCCGCCGTCGACGCCGAGGTCCCCGGCGGTCAGGACCTTGCCCGTCGCCACCGCCGCCGCCACGTCGGGGCCCACCGCCACGGACGGGTAGTGGGCGACCGCCGCCGCCGGCGGCAGCGCCGCCTCCGGCGTCAGCTCCTCGAGCGGGACGGCGCCATCCAGCGTGAATGGTCCGATCGCCGTGCGCCGCAGGGCGCGCAGGTGGGCCCCGCCGCCGAGGGCGGTGCCGACGTCGGCGGCCAGGGAGCGGACGTAGGTGCCCGACGAGCAGTCGACGGCGATGCGGAAGACGCCGGTCTCGGGCGCCGGCTCCACGTCATAGCGCCACACCGTCACCCGCCGGGGCGGGCGGTCCACCTCGACGCCGGCCCGGGCCAGGGCGTGGAGGCGCTGTCCGCCGATCTTGACGGCCGACACCATCGGCGGCACCTGGTCGATCTCACCGATGAACCTGGCGGCGGCCGCCCGGACGTCGTCAAGGGTCACCGAGGTCATGTCCCACCGGCCCGTCTCCTCCCCCGCCGCGTCCAGCGTCGAGGTGGCTACGCCGAGCACCACCTCGCCCTCGTAGGTCTTGGGCAGGTCGGTGACGTAGCGCAGCAGGCGGGTGGCCCGGCCGAGGCCGACCACCAGCACGCCGGTGGCGTCGGGGTCGAGGGTGCCGGCGTGGCCCACCCGCTTCTGGCCGAAGATGCGCCGGCAGCGCGCGACGGCGTCATGCGACGTCCAGCCCGCCGGCTTGTCCACCACCACGACGCCGTCGGTGACGGGACGGTGGGGATGCTGGGTCAATGCCGGGGGAAGGGCGGGGGGTCGTCGGCCAGGGCGGCGCGGATGGCGGCGAGCACCTCGGCGATGGTGCCCGGGGCGATGAAGCCGGCCGCGTGGCGGTGGCCGCCGCCGCCGAAGCGGGCCGCCAGCTTCGACACGTCGGACGACGTGGCCGCCCGCAGCGACACCCGGATGCCCTCGTCGGTCTCCTTCAGCACGCACGCCACCTCGGCCTCGGCGGCCCGGCGCACGATGTCGATGAGCCCCTCGGTCTCCTCCAGGCTGCACCCGTGCTCGATCAGGTCCTGCTGGGTCACCCACGAAGCGACGAGGTGCAGGTCCCTGTCCAGCTCGGCCCGGGCGATGCACCGGCTCATCAGCTGGAGGTACTCGAAGCGGTGCTCCTCGAACAGCTGACGGCTCATCGACGCGATGGGCAGGTCGAACTCCGACAGCTCCTCGGCCAGGGCGAACACCTCGGGCGTCGTGTTCGAGTACTGGAACCGCCCGGTGTCGGTGACCAGGCCGGTGTAGAGGCAGATGGCGGCGTTGCGGGTGAGCGTCCACCCGAGGCGGTCGGCCAGCCGGCGCACCACCACGGCCGTGGCGGCGGCGGACGGGTCGACCAGGTTGACGTTGCCGAAGCGGCCGTTCGTCGCGTGGTGGTCGACGACGATCAGGCACCGCGCCGCAATTGCGGATGCGGCCAGGGAGCCGAGGCGCTCGGGCGACCCGCAGTCGAACGTCATCATCACGTCGGGCTCGGCCGGGAAGTCGGCCGGCTTGGTGGCGGCCGACAGCCCCGGCAGGAAGCGGTAGTGCGGCGCCACCTCGAACGGCTCGGCCCACGACGCCACCGCCGGCTTGCCGTTGGCCCGGCACAGCTCGTGCATGGCGAGCACCGACCCGAGGGCGTCGCCGTCGGGGATCACGTGGCAGGCGAGGGCCAGCTCCGTCGCGCCGGTGATCGCCTCCGCCGCCCGGTCGAGCTCATCCGCCAGCATCACGTCCACCTTCCACCGTGCGCAGGTCGCGCAGAATGTCCTCCACCCGCTTCCCACTCTCTACCGCAGGGTCGGTGCCGAAGGAAAGTTGAGGCGTGCGCTTCAATCTCACCTGCCGGTTGATCGCCCGCTGGATGGGAACCCGGTGCTGCTCCAGAGCTTCATCGGCGCCCGGGGGAAGTGAACTGAGCATGACCTTGGCCCGGCTGAGGTCGGCGTCGGCGTGCACGCCCGTGACGGTGACCATTTCGAGGCGGTCGTCGGAGTCGGCGATGCGCTCCAGCTCCTCGGCGATCACCTCGCGCAGGAGTTCGTTCACCCGCGCCATGCGTGGGTAGCGGCGGCCGCCGGTGCCCTCAGGCATCGTCGTCCGCCGGCGCGAAGCCCGTGACGGTGTCGAGGATCTCGGCCTCGGGGAACGACCACACGAACCGCTCCACCGCCGCCAGCACCTCCTCCAGATGACCGGCGTCGGCGCCGACCAGGGCGAAGCCGAGGGCGGCCCGCTGCCACTTGTCCTGATGGGCCACCTCGGCCGCCGACACCTGGAACCGGTGCTTCGCCCCTTCGAGGATCGGTTTCACCACGGCCCGCTTCTCCTTCAACGAATGGCTGGACGGGATGTGGAGGTCGACCCGGAGATGCGCTACGTGCGTGGGATCTCGCGCTCCTCGTAGGTCTCGATCACGTCACCCGAGCGCAGGTCCTGGAAGTCGGACAGGCCGATGCCGCACTCGAAGCCGGTCTGCACCTCGCGGGCGTCGTCCTTGAACCGCTTGAGCGAGGTGACCGAGCCGTTCCAGATGACGGTGCCCTCCCGCAGGAAGCGGACCTTGGAGCCGCGGGTGATGACGCCGTTGAGCACGTAGCAGCCCGCCACCTTGCCGACCCGGGGCACGCTGTAGACCTCGCGCACCTCGGCGTCGCCGGTGACGACCTCGGTGTACTCGGGCTTGAGCATGCCGATCATGGCCGCTTCGATGTCCTCGATCAGCTTGTAGATGATCTCGTACGTGCGGATATCGACGTCCTCGGCCTCGGCCAGTGCACGGCCCTTGCGGTCGGGGCGCACGTTGAAGCCGATGATCGTGGCGCTCGATGCGGCGGCCAGCTGGACGTCGTTCTCGGTGATGCCGCCGACAGCCCGGTGGACGAAGTTCAGCTTCACCTCTTCGCGCTCGCGCTTGCGGAGGCTCTCGGTGACGGCCTCGAGCGAGCCCTGGACGTCGGCCTTGAGGATCAGGTTCAGCGTGGCCGTCTCGCCCCGCTGGATCTGCTCGAAGATGTCCTCCAGCTTGGCCGTGGTGCCTGCCATGGACGGCGTCTTGCGCAGGTCGGCCGAGCGGAAGCGCTGCTCGCGCTGCTCGGCGATGTTGCGCGCCACCTTGTCGGTGGCGGTGACCCGGAAGTCGTCGCCCGCGCTGGGCACGTCGGAGAAGCCGAGCACCACCACGGGGGTGGACGGCGGGGCCTCCTTGATGCGGTCGCCCTTGTCGTCGAGCATCGCCCGCACACGGCCCCAGGCGGCGCCGGCCACGATGGCATCGCCAACGCGCAGGGTGCCGGTCTCCACCATCACGGTGGCGACAGGGCCCTGGCCGGGGTCGAGGTTGGCCTCGAGCACGGCGCCCCGGGCCTTGGCCTCGGGGTTGGCGACGAGCTCGTCGGCGATCTGGACCTCGGCCACCAGCAGGAGCTGCTCGAGCAGGTCGTCGACGCCCAGGTTCTGCAGGGCCGACAGCTCCACCATGATGGCGTCGCCGCCCCAGGCCTCGGGGGTGAGCCCGAGCTCGGAGAGCTGCTGCATGACCCGGGTGGGGTCGGCCTCCTCGCGGTCGATCTTGTTGATGGCCACGACGATGGGCACGTCGGCCGCCTTGGCGTGGTTGAGCGCCTCGACCGTCTGGGGCATCACGCCATCGTCGGCCGCCACCACCAGGATGACGATGTCGGTGACGTTGGCGCCCCGCGCCCGCATGGCCGTGAACGCCTCGTGGCCCGGGGTGTCGATGAAGGTGAGCAGGCGCCCGTCCTTGTCGACCTGGTAGGCCCCGATGTGCTGGGTGATGCCGCCGGCCTCGCCCTCGACCACGTTGGTCTCACGGATGCGGTCGAGCAGCTTGGTCTTGCCGTGGTCGACGTGGCCCATGACGGTGATGATCGGCGGGCGGGGACGCAGCAGGTCCTCGTCCTCGTCCTCGTCGTCGTCGTCGAAGTACTTCTTCTGAAGGGCGGCTTCCTTCTCCTCGCCGGGCTCCACGAGGCGGATGGTGGCGCCCACCTCCTCGGCGAACAGCTCGATGGCCTCGTCGGACAGGGGCGAGGTGGCCGTGGTCATGTCGCCCTGCAGGAACAGGAAGCGGACGATGTCGCCCGCCGACCGGTTCAGCTTGGGGCCGAGGTCCTGGGCGGTGGAGCCGCGCTCCACCAGGATCTCGCCCGTGGGGACGGGCTGGTTCGAGGGCGCGTAGCCCTTGCTCGGGTCGAACGGCTCCAGCTCCTCGAGGGGACGCCGGCGCCTTCCGCCCTTGCGACGGGGCGGGCGGCCGCGACCACCCGGGCCACCGGGACGGCCGCCGAAGCCGCCGCCGGGACCGCCGGGGCGGCCGCCGAAGCCGCCGCCGGGCGCGCCACCTCCAGGACCGCCGCCACCGGGGCGGGCGCCGAAGCCGCCGCCGGGCGCGCCACCGGGGCCGGCGGGACGGGGCGGGAAGCCGCCGGGCCGAGGTGCGCCCCCCGTGCGGGGCGGGCCACCGGGACCGGAAGGACGGGCGCCGCCCATACCGCCGGCGCGGGCGGGGGGACCGGCTGGCGCGGCGCGGCCGCCCATGCCGGGGGGCGGCGGGATGGGCTTGCCGGTGCGCGACGTGGGCGGGCGGCCTGGCGGGGGCGGGATGGGCTTGCCGGTGCGCGACGTGGGCGCACCTTGCGGGCCGGCCGGGCCGGCGGCGCCTTGCGGGCCGGCGGGACCGGAGGCCGGACGGGGCGGCGCAGCGGAGGCCGGGCCGGCGGGTCCGGAGGCCGGCGGCGCGGCGGGCGCGGCGC